>Ga0307985_10000135_pt1 | contig 41951 bp, 40 predicted proteins | sample EllFjometageno80_FD_203155 | JGI IMG/M metagenome (GOLD analysis project Ga0307985, IMG submission 203155) | Marine microbial communities from Ellis Fjord, Antarctic Ocean - #80 | ecosystem: Environmental > Aquatic > Marine > Unclassified | place: Southern Ocean | collected 2014-10-09 | reverse complement strand
TGATTCGTGACAGCGCCTGGGAATTTTCCTCGGCGGATTGCATCAGTTGCACCTGGGCCTCAAAGCGCCGTGCCAGCTCTATCATTTTCACCATCTCACTTACTGTGTTGACGTTACTGGTCTCCAAATTTCCCGCCAATAGTTGCACCGAGGCATCGCTTGCCGCGATATTCCCCGAGGCCAAGCGCATAAGACCGTCCTCGCCCCTGACTATGTCTGATTCTTCCAGAGTCACAAGCTTGATCCGGTCAATGATCGCCATGGAATTAGGATTCTGGCCCAGCGGTAAAACTGAGACCGTGCCATCAGCACCCACTTCGACCGCACCAAAAGGCGGCAGCGCAATAGGTCCACCATTGCCTAACACCAATTGCCCGGCACCATTGCTAAGTTGACCAAAAGCATCAATATGCAGATCACCGCGGCGGCTGTAGGCCTCGGTGCCATCTGCACCAACCACCGCAATCCAACCTTCGCCATTGACCGCTACATCTAAGTCCCTGCCGGTGGATTTTATCGAGCCGCTGGACAAGTCCGGCACACTAGCGAGCGAGCCCATACGCTGGGAAGTGACCATAAAGGCAATCTCTGCCTTGAAACCATCGGTGCTGGCATTAGCAAGATTGTTCGCATTCACCGCCTGCGCCCGCATCAGCTGCTTGACGTCATTGGTTACTGATAACAGTAATTCGTGCATTTCTTAATGACCTTATGTGACTTAATTTTCTTATGGACTTAGGTTTCGTTCTTAGTACTTTGTTAGTAACCATTGAGTTTAAAAGGCCTGAGTCAGCCCCCGAGCTTAATCCCAAGCTTAGTCATTAACGCAGGTTGATTACAGTCTGAGTAATAGTATCTTCGGTCTGAATCATCTTGGCGTTGGCTTGAAAGTTACGCTGAGCGACAATCATGTTCACCAACTCCTGACTTACCTCTACGTTAGATTCTTCCAGCGCTCCTGACTGCACAAGGCCTACACCGCCAAGACCTGGCGTACTGGTGATAGGCTGGCCTGAGATAAAAGTTTCAGCCCAACGACTGCCGCCTAGAGGCTGAAGGCCATTAGCATTGGTAAAAGTAGACAGCGCAACCTGACCTAGAGAACGAGACTGACCGTTGGTAAAACGGGCAAATACCACCCCGGAGTCACCTACTTCAATGCCGCTGAGTTGGCCTGTGGAGAAGCCATCCTGTTGCACATCGGTGACGGCAAATTCAGCACCGAACTGGGTGATATCACTCAAGTCTACAACGAAGGTTTGATCTGCAGCGCCAGTCGGGTCGCCGGATGCGTTTTTAGGCGCCCAGGCCGTGACTGTAATGCTGGTATTAAGGCCGACGCCTGCTTTAATTGCGCCAGTATCGAGGAATTCAATCGGCGTTGCAGCACCCTGGCTAACACCGTCTATAAGTGTATGAACATTCCATTGATTCGAGGCCGACCTCTCAAAATAGGTGCTCATGACATGGGAATTTCCCAAGCTGTCATAGATCGTAACCGAGGTAGAGGAATTAAATTCATCAGCGACCGGTGCCGTGGGAGGCACAGCAAATGCATCGTAGGTACCAAACGGAAGAGCTGGATTCAAGTCTCGAGAATCGACGTTCGCGGTAAATTCAACAACTTCAGTCCCCGAAGGCTGAATCAAGGAGGTATCAATCAATAGATCACCCACACCGCCTGTTTGCTCGCCTGTATCTGTGGTATTAAAAACCTGCAACCTGTTACCCAGTGGGTTAACTACAAAGCCTTGATTATCAACCTGGAAATTTCCCGCCCGGCTATAAACGTTAGAACCGTTGTCGTTGAGGAGGAAGAAACCGCCGCCGTTGATCGCCATGTCCAGAACGTTATTCGTGAAACTGATGTTGCCCTGGGTAAAGGATTGGGTCACGCCACTTACAGACACACCCTTACCGATCGCATTGGCAGCAGCACCTAGCTGGCTGGAGGCATAGACGTCTGCGAACTCACCACGTGCGCTTTTGTAACCGGTGGTGCCTGCGTTGGCGACGTTATTACCAATGATCTCCAGATTAGTACTGGCTGCTGTTAAACCCGAGACGGCTGTATTAAATGCCATGATTAACTCCTGATTGCTCTATAAATAATTAAATTACGATGTCGTGTTTGTTTATTTGAATTCTGTCACTTGTGAAAGATTTACTGTGGTGTCGCCCTCGAGATTAACCATCACACTGGTGGTCGTTCGATCAACAGAGACGCTTTCAACATCCTTGAATAACTGAATTGGCAAGCGATGCAGCGACCCGTTAACCAGACCCTCTGCCTTGAATACATAAGTTCCCGCTGGGGCTTTATCGCCATTGGCGAGCTGGCCGTCCCAGCTAAATTTGTGCTGTCCGGCACCTACTGTGCCAATAGGTGATCTTGAGACAAGCACACCGGTGCTGTCATAAATACCAACTCGGATATCCGCGGCTGCGAAGTCCAGGTTAAGAACCCCGCTGATGGTTTCTGCGTCGTCAAGAACTGCGGTATCGGTCTCAACCAAGACTTCCTTGCCAACCAACTGAGAAGCTTGCATAGCCTGATTGGCATAGAGGCTGCCCGCGATGCTGTCAAAAGAGCTGCCTAGGTCGTCGATGCCCGACACCATGCTGAACTGTGCTATCTGTCCCAAAAACTCACCATTGTCTACTGGATTGCTAGGGTCCTGATTTTGCAGCTGCGCTACTAGCAGCTTCAGAAAGTCTTCTTGGCCCAATTCATCCGGCGCCTTACCGACCACAGCTGGTGCCTGAGCCTGACTTCCAAAAATTTGATCAATCGCATTCATCTTATTGCCTCTACCTTAAGTCGCTTTTCAGACTAGCCTGCACCCATACTAAGGGTTCGCAGCATGAGTTCTTTCGAGGTGTTCAACACTTCAATATTGGCCTGATAGCTTCGTGACGCTTCCATCATGTAAGCCATTTCTTCTACCATGTTCACGTTAGATAAATAGATGTAGCCATCCTCGTCAGCAAAAGGATTCTCTGGCATCAACTGCTGTTCAATTGGAGTATTACTTTCCGCAAAACTGTCGATGCGAACCCCTGTCACATTTGAGCCCGTAGACGTGTTAGCCGTCATCGGTCGTCCCAGAGCCAAAGACCCCATTGAAGATGCCATCACTGAGGCGAAAACGGGGCGGCGGGCACGGTAGGCCTCAGCCTCGGAGCCACTGGTGGTTTGCGAATTTGCCATGTTCCCGGCGATGACATTAATGTGGATACTCTGGGCGTTCAGCGCGCTACCTGTAATCTCGAATATGTTTGATAGTCCCATGTGGGTTTCCTTTGCTTTGCTCTGTTCTTTTATGTGCTGTTCAGTGCTTCTTTATTTACGCTACTCTTGTACTAGGCTTTACTTGGCCTCTGAGCGATCTATCGACTTCCCGTGATCGCCAGACGCATCCCAGAGATAGACCCGTTCAGGAACTGCAAGCTGGTTTGGTAGCGAAGTGCATTCTCGGAAAACGCAGCCTGCTCTACCTCAGCTTCCACGGTATTTCCCGTGCTAGAAAATTTAGTTGGTACCCGATATTTAAGATCGCCAAAACGGTCACTGGCAGTGGCCTGGATGTGACGGCTATGAGTCGCCCTCATCTTCATAGTCTGCCCTTGATCGGCAGTTTTAAGGGCAGTCCTGAAGTCATAGTCTCTTGCCTTATAGCCAACAGTGTCTGCATTCGCGATGTTGGCAGCTAGCACTGAACTGCGCTGGGAGCGAAACGCCAGTGCGGATGGGTGAATGCCTAATGCTTGGTCTATCCAGCTCATGTCAATTCCTAAAGTTTTGCTTTCTATGAAGGGATAATTGCAACTGCTGTGCCACAATTTAAATAACTATTTATATCAATTACTTAAACCCTTTTTGAGTTCTCAATGGCGCGCTAGCGGCAAGCTTATCTGGCGTAGGCGGCAAGCTTATCTGGCAAGGCGGCAAACCTTGCCGCTTTGCCAGATTGCTGCCTGCCTTCACTGGGAAGGCCTCGGCCCGCAATTAACGCGTAAGGGGCAGTCTGCTAGGCAAGAACGGCTTTTATCACGGATGTGCATTGCCTAACTGGCGGTTCAGCGCTTCTGGCATAGTGCTTGCAACTCACAGACCAACGGCGCTAAATCGCCAAAATTTGGCCTTCAGGGCCTCGAAAACGTAAATAAACTGCCAATTATGATCAGATTTAGAAAACTAACCGTCACAATTATGACTTTCCGGATCAGCCACTGGAACTTGCCTAGGGGTATTCGTGCCTTGTCCCTCTTTGCTTTTTGTTGCTTATTGGCAGGGCCAGTTAGAGCAGAAATTCCACCGGAATTTGAATCTCTAAGCAATATCAGAGCCACCGCCGAAAAATTTGCGCTGGCGCAATTAGAAAACCCAGGTTTCAGCAATATTACAGCGCAGGCGGCGGCACTGGATTCTCGCCTCCAGCTAAAGCACTGCAATATTCCCCTAAATGCATTCTCCAGTGGAGCAGGCAGCAGCATACTGCGCACCACCGTGGGCGTGCGCTGTCAGGGTGAAAAGCCCTGGACGCTTTATGTGCCGGTGTCTATCGATGGTCAGGCGAAAGTTGTCGTCAGCAGTCGGCCGCTTAATAGAGGCGAACTACTCCAAGGCAGTGACATGCGTCTGCAGAACATGGCGATTAGCAAGCTGCCATCGAAATACAGCAGCGAAATCAATGCCCTAGCTGGCATGGAGATTACACGAGCAATCAATGCTGGTGCCGTCATGACCTCGAATTACCTGAAAGTCCGACATTTGGTTAAGCAAGGTCAGGAAGTCACTATTCAGGCCAATGGCCTGGGGGTGCAGGTACAGATGGGCGGTAAAGCTATGAAAAGTGGTAGCTACGGTGATTTGATCCCGGTACGCAACGCCAATTCTGGCCTTACCGTTGAAGCCACTGTAGTCAGCGCTAAAACGGTAGTGGTAAAACTGTAGTGGTAAAACTGTAAAAAAACGTTAAAGTATCTTAATGAAGTTGTCGTAAATGCATTACTAGTAGTAATAGTAGTAATACTGACAATCACTAAAGCCGGGAGTTACTCAGATGAGTGCCGAGATTCAGCCAACCAATCTTCCTTTGAATATTGGCAGTTCCAAAACCTCCAAGAGCAATAGCTCTGACCAGAGCAGTGCTAGCAAGACAGAATCTGCAGCACCAACCGCTAGTAGCGCTGCAATGGATAAGGTCAGCATAACAGACACCGTCGCGCGCCTGCAGGGCATTGAATCCATGCTTGCCGATATTCCTGCGGTGGACAATAAACTGGTCGCACAAATGAGTCAGGCAATAGCCGATGGCAGCCTCAGCTATGACCTTGAGGTTACCGCCTCCAAGCTCATTCAAATGGAAACCGGGCAAGTGAGTAAGCCGGAGCAACAGGCCTAAACTCATGACTGCGCCAACCGAGAAGTACAGTGCACCCCTAGCCAAACTGCTTAAAAGCGAAATAACCACGGCTAGTAGCTTGCTGGCTGCGCTCAAAACAGAGCGAGACGGTTTGGACACGCTCGATGAAGCCCTTATTAATGCCAATGTGGCGGCTAAGGAAGAACGAATAACACAGCTGCAGGCCGCAACGGCGGAACGCCTAACTTTTATGACGGATAACGGCTTGAACATAAGCGGTTATTCACCGACTGATGGCTCTGAGCCGAACCAAGACAGCTTGGGTGCTGAGCTGGACACCCTGCTTAACGAGCTCGCTAAACTTGCTCGCCAATGCTTCGATGAAAACAGGCTCGTCGGCCAGCTTCTCAATCGCCACACTCACTTTATTTCTCAAGCTATTGCCAGCCTATCGCCAGCCTCTGGCAACAGGCACAGCCTAACTTACGGGGAAAATGGCAGTATCAACAGCACGGATAACTCCCAAGACTCGCTCTTGTATCCGTCCAAAATTTAAATTCTATGACGGCCAGTTCTGACGAATTCTCCAAGATCACAGATCAAGAGGCCATTCTTCTTTATCTAAAGTTTGCCGTGAAAGAAAACATCCCCCTGACGATAACCCTGCCAGGGGATGGTTCCAATAAAACCTTTAAATCCAGCATCCGTAGCATCGAATATGATGACAATGAGCTAGTCCTGCACAAAGTTCTCCCTGCCAACTGGAAAGACCATATTGGCCCCGGGGGTGAAATCGATATCAGTTGCGCGCTTCCAGATGGCATCGTCAAATTTGGCGGGCATCTGGGGTTGCTGGGCCGTGCGGAGGATGAACGCTACCCGCGACTAAATATGCCGGAGCAAATCGGCAAAAGGCAGCTTAGAGCCCATTTCAGAATCGCACTGGAGCAATTTGCGAGCAGCGCCTTACTAGCTTCCGATGATGGGACTGAGTTAATAGGCAAATGCCATGACATGTCCCTGTCGGGCGCTCAGGTATTCATTCCCAAACCCGCAGAACCAATACAGGTAGGACAGGTCTTCGAAGACTGCCAAATTCTTGCCAGCGAAATAATCAACATTAGCTGTGAAGCTGAAGTCACCCGAATCACTGAGACTGAAAAGGGTTTCCATATAGGCCTGAGGTTCCTTGGCATACTCCCCACTTTAACCAAACCTATCAATATCGCCCTGCACAAGATGCAGCGTCAAATTATTAACGATTAGCGCGCTCCACCCCTTAACGCACCCTCTTATTATCGTCATTATTGTGACAAATCAAGCTTTGTTGCTATGTCCTCTGCCATGCAGTGTAGTCGAAATTTTCCTGAAATGCCCTATTTGTGGGCCCTGCAGCCCGCCCGAAAAAATTTTGACAGAAATTTAACTGACTTGGCGCATATATTGCTTTTATCCTACTACAGGGCTGGGAAGGCCCTGATCAAACTTTGACACAAGCAATGAGAAGAAATGATTTCAGGAGCGAAAACAATGCAAGTAACGACCGCCCGGTATAGCAACCCCAAGACTCTTGCGATTGCTCCGTTATCAGAAACGAAACGCAGCAAAGGCTTCTCGGCAGAAACCAAAGTATTTTTACTAGCCAGCAACCTATATGAGTCCGTCGGCTATGACAGCTTAAATTTTAAGAACGACGCACTGGCCATAGAACTTCGCTTTGGCCAACCTGCCACCCATGGCATCCATTACAACCTGCACACTGATACCGATAATTTTGGTGAGCTTGTTCTAACAAGAGACACCCCTTTTACCGAAAGTGAGTTAGAAGTCGTTGAAAAAGGGCTGACAATACTTGCCCCAAATTTGGTTGATTTTAGCACGCTATAAAGAACCATAGAGACTATAAACACGCAGGAATTTTTACCAAGGATTACGAAATGGAAAAGTTAACTTTTAGAGAAATCGAAACCAGAATTGAAACCGAGCTTTTTATTGAGAAATTTCACGTTGCAGCAGGGGTCAAATTACCTTTAGATTATGTTGAAAACAGCCAGCTTGTAGGCGCTTTCTTACACGAGAAAATGGTCGCCGGTTACATGATCGTCACCAGCCCTGGATACAGAAGCTTGATGTTTGTTCCTGACGAAATAAAAAATTCAAATGAATTCTTTAAAAATAACCAAAATGACATGCTTGAAGTCAATGGCTTATGGCTCAGCCCCGCCATTAAAACACCTAAACAGCAATTCAAAGTTTGGTTTCATATGGCAAGAAACGTCGTTACATCAAGAAAAAAATATGTGTTATTGATGAGTAATTCCAAAAACAAAAATATCCAGTCTTTGCATGGTTTAATCAATTCAGTGTCAATATATGAAGGCCCTCCAAATCTGATGATCGGCGATGAAAGCCATCAAACGATTAAAGTTGGGTATACAACTCCCTGGGATTGTTTTGCTTGCATACCGAAATACTGGATCGCGGTTGTTAAGAATCGTCAACGTCGGCTACGCTTGAAAGTGCTATCCAAAAAACGTCAGTTGGCTGGCGCGTAAAGCAAAACGAAGAACCTGGTTACATGGCAGTTCCTGAGAACTGCCATAAGCATCTGTACAAGATGTATAGGCTAATCAGGCTCACTTAGGGATACTCCCTTGCCAACCAAGGCAGCAGTTAGTTTGAATCCTGACCCTGACGTAGTAGCTCAATTAGGCGCAAAGAACCTGACTGCCCAGCCACCTGATCCTCCAACTCCGCCATTATCACGACCACCACACGCCTATTTCTGGCCCTTCCTTGTTCCGAACTATTGATACTAATTGGCCGGGTCTCGCCAAAGCCAACTGACGACAGCCTTGCCGACTCTACACCTCTGCGCTCGAACAATCTGACTACTGCTGACGCACGTGAAGAGGACAATTCCCAGTTAGACGGAAAAAGAATGCTGCTAATGGGAATATTATCAGTAAACCCTTCCACAGTAACTGCGTTGGGTAGCCCTATTAACTCCTGACCTAGGCTTTGCAGTACAAGTTCGCCCGAAGCCTCGAGCAGCGCGCTCCCGCTTTCAAAAAGCAGACTGCTGTTAAAGACCACCTCCAGCCAAAATGGCGTCCGTTCAACAATCACCTCACCACTGGCAATGGAGCTTTCAAGGGCGCCTTCGATCTGCAAAGCGATCTCATTCATCTGGTCGACCTCCCCGGACACACTTTCTTCCTCTTGTACCTCAGGCCGCACTACGTTATCTGCCGCATCAGGGTCCACAAGCACTGGGTTTTCGCTTCGTCTGGCGATAGCCAAGGGGGCAAGATTAATCGTCTGGGTCATCGACACCAGCTCCTGGGATTGGCGGCTTTGCACCGCATCAGGCATCTGTGAATTTGCGGGTGAGCGGCTGCTGGGCGTAAAGGCGGATATCATCGAATCTGACAACACCTTATATTGGCCTTCATTAACCGATGAGATGGAATACATCACCACGAAAAAGGCAAACAGCAAAGTAATGAAATCGGCGTAGGAGACTAGCCAGCGATCATGGTTTTCCGGTTCTTCGACTATCTTCCGTCGTGCCATTGGCTGCCTGTCCTATTCGTACCGTAAATAGCCTTGCAGAATTCTCTCTATTTCTCGGTGGCTTTCGCCTTCGGCAATGAGAACCACTCCATCTACTATCATCTCTCGATGATGACTCTGCGCCCTGATGATAGTCTTTAGTTTCTTGGCCATTGGAAGAAAGATAAGGTTCGCCATACCCACGCCATAGATCGTGGCAACAAAAGCCACCGCTATGCCCGAACCTAAAGTTGCGGGATCCGATAGATTGTTCATTACATGAATCAGGCCGAGGACCGCTCCAATAATTCCAATGGTTGGCGCATAACCCCCAAAGCTTTCAAACACTTTCGCCGCAAGCATATCTTTATGCTCAGTCATTGAGATTTCTATTTCTAAGGCGCTGCGAATTGACTCTGGCTCACTGCCATCAGCGAGCATTTGCAGACCAGTACGGGAAAATTCATCGGGCTCGCTGTCGGCAATGTTTTGAAGACTAAGAAGACCTTCTTTTCTAGCGGTCTGGCTCCATTTAACTATCTTGGCGATAGTACCTTTGCTGTCGATGGCCGGCGGTGTGAGCATCCAGCGCATTCTCTTGATGCTCTGGATGAATACTCCAGCTGAAGTTTCAACCATGACAGCCCCAAGGGTGCCGCCAAAAACAATCAAAAATGCCGTGAAAATGACCAGAGATTCTGTATGACCACCGTCAAGGATGTTACCGAGTAAAATAGCACCTATCCCGAGTATCAACCCCAAGATTGTCATTATGTCCATGTAACTATCTCACAACTTGCCACTTCACTTCTCATAGTCAACGCTACTTCTTATGTATCACACTCGTGGAAGCGCACGGCAATCAAAATACGCTATCGGCTACCCTTAGATATCCTGATTCAAAATATTCTCTCTCATTCGAGATCGCATTCTGCCCACTGCCTGGGAATGCACCTGACAAACTCGCGACTCACCCAATCCTAACACCTCACCAATCTCCCGCAAATTTAACCCTTTGTCATAGTAAAGGACAACCACTAGCCTCTCTTGTTCTGGCAGGCTACCGATGACTTGCCCTAAGCGTTTGCGAGTCGAATCGCTTTGCACATTGCCATAGGGCGAATCATTATTGCCCTCCGGGCTTGTAAGACTACCTTCGTCCTCCAAACTGAAAACTGTAGTTCCAGCTACGGATTCAAGCACTTTTCCGTACTCTTCCAAAGATACATCCAATTCTGCTGCAATCTCGCGGTCTGTAGCGGTGCGGCCTAGTCTATGCTCTGTTCGTTGAATTGCTCGTGACAGTCCTTGCGCTTTCTGCTGAACCGAGCGAGGCATCCACGACTCTCTTCGCAATTCATCAAGAATTGCCCCTCGAATTCGAATACTCGCGTAAGTCTTAAATTCAGCCCCGCTCCGAGGCTGGTAAGACTTGGCGGCTTCTAGGAGACCAATCATACCCACCTGAATCAGATCTTCAATGTCCTTGCCGGGCGGGAGTCTCACGCCTATATGGTGTGCGATTATTTTTACAAGTGACAAATTATTTTCAAACAATCCGTCCCTCTGGGCATCGTCCACTTGCAGATAATTTTTCACCACGCTATTCACTAGTAAACAACTTCTTCAGCTGATTCATTCTGGGTAACTCTTTCGATAAAAAACTCCAGATAACCCGTGTTACTCGTGGATACCGGTAAGTTCTCTACGCTCTTAGCCAATTGCGTAAAGGCAATACCCGAGGAGCTATTGGGATACTTCTCCATTAACGCCGTCTTCTGTCTGACTGCGTCACGAAGCTTGTCATCTCTGGGAATACTGCCCATATATTTTAGTGACACATCCAGAAACTGATCCGCAACCCTAGCCAACTTACCAAACAACTTCCGGCCATGCGCTTCATTGTCGACCATATTGGCAAGAATTCTGAAGTTTTTCACCCCATGGTCCTTGCTCAAAACCTTGATCAAGGCATAAGAGTCAGTAATAGAGGCAGGCTCATCGCAGACAACCACTAGTATTTCCTGTGCCGCTTTCGTGAAACTTATAACGCTGCTGGATATCCCTGCCGCTGTATCTATAATCAAAACATCAACATCCAGATCCAGTTCATCGAAGCCTCGGATTAGATTGGCCTGTTCCACAGCAGTAAGCTCGGCCATCCGCGCAACGCCTGAAGAGGCAGGTATCACATTAATGCCTAGCGGGCCCTTGAAGATGATATCACTCAATGAAGACGTGCCAGAAATCACATCGTGCAGACTCAAGCTCGGATTGATGCCCAGCATGATATTGACATTACCCATGCCAAGATCAGCATCCATCACCAAAACCGATTTTCCTGCCTTCGCCAAACTTACAGCAAGATTTACTGAGACGTTAGTTTTACCAACCCCCCCCTTGCCACCGGTTACGGCGATAACTTTCACTGCTTGACCTTTACTCATCTGCGATACCTGTGCCGCTCTATACTCGGCCTAATTACAAATCCCCACAATGGGATCCTACTGCACATTAGCTACTAACCCTGAAGTCGCTGTGAAGGCGTAAATTGTTCTGATTGCCGTGCTGCCAAACTTGCCGATGCTGCCATTGTATTGTGCGCCTCATTCCCAGTCGAATCCAAATGGGAAGAAACCAGAGTAGATACCAACAATCCCGCCTCGGCAATGAGCAGATCATCTGGGATACACTGACCATTACCGATAAAGGCGACAGGCAATTTCTTTTTGATTATTCCCGAAAGCACCGGCCCTATTGCCTGATTCTCATCGATCTTAGTAATGATCGTGCCAGCCAGATCGAGCCCAGAAAATGCGTTGATAGTCTCATTGACTACCGATTGCTGGGTCGTCGCTGAAAGCACCAGGTAATTCTCAATCCTTTGCTTCTCATTGGTAAGTGATTTTATCTTTACCATGAAGTTTTTATCACGCTGACTGATACCTGCCGTATCAATGATTACCAGCTTACGGCCTGAAAAGCTCTCAAGAGCGTTCTCCATCTCTTGCTCGTTGGACACCGCCTGAACCGGAATGCCCAGATTACTACCCAGCGACATCAGTTGCGCCTGTCCGCCCACCCGGATGCTATCGGTTGTAATGAACGCCACTTGATTTCTTCCATGTCTAAGGGCAAACCTTGAGGCTATCTTCGCAGCTGTTGCAGTCTTGCCAACACCAGTACAACCCAATAGTGCTATAACCCCTCCGTCATCAAGAACGGTATTCTCAGAAACCTTAATAATGCGGTTCAATAACCTTTGGACGCGGCGCCAGCCAAGCTCGAGATCCTTACACGGCAAGACCTTATCAACAATTTTCCTTTGCACATCCCTCTCGAAACCCAGTAGCTCAAGCCGAGACAGCAGAGCTCTGCGATTAGGTTCGCGCTTGCCAGATTCTCGCCAGGATAATTGCGCCAACTCGGATTCAAAGAGCTTGCGTAGTTTAGCCAACTCCTCCTGCATCTGAAGCAGAGACGGCGATTGCTCAGCTACGGGCTGTCCTTGGGTATCCACTAGCTCCCAAAGACCATCTTCAGCTTTTTTCTTCACCGCGCCTAAAGCCTGCTGCGTTGGAAGATTCTGGAATTTGCTTGCCAATTCCTCAGGATCGTAGTCGCTAGCGGCGACTATCTCTACCCCGTCACCAGTACTGCGAGTCGAAAGAAGCATGGCATCTTTGCCCAGCTCATTACGGGCTTTCGCCATCGCTTTCTGAAAATCAGCTTCTATGTATTTTTCTACTCTCACTTGAGCCTCCCGGCAGTCAATTCTAATCAGCCCTAATACTGACTAGGCTACGCTGCTTTAATTCCAAGTTGTCCCAGTGTGGAAACAACTTCAATCCGTTTGTTATTCGCTATCTCTGTATAGGCAAGCACCCTCAACCTGGGATTAGCACCTCGGGCAAATCTAGATAGCCATGGGCGCAAACGGTCAGATACCAAAATAACCGGCGTCTGACCGCTCGCTTCTAATTCCTGACTAGAAGCCTGTATTTCATTCAATAGTGTTTCTGCCAGCCCCGGCTCAATGCCTATGAGGCCAGTGACATTCTCACCACCAACAGAATCCAGCAGCAACCGCTCCATATCCGGCTGCAAGGTAATTACCTTGATCTCGGCTTCAGCGCCGACCACACTCTGACAAATGGTTCGCCCGATGGAGTTCCTGACAGCGGTGGTAAGAAGGTCAGAATTCTTCTCATTGACACCGTATTCAGCCAGAGCTTCAACAATTGATCGGGTATCTCGAATTGGAATACTCTCTTCCAGCAGGTTTTGCATGACCTTGAGGATGGTTCCAAGCGGGAGAATATCTGGTATCAGATTTTCGACCAGCTTGGGAGATTTCTGCGCAAGGCTATCTAACAGCTTTTGCACTTCATCATGGCCTAGCAACTCATAGGCATGAGTTCGAAGTGCATGACTTAAATGAGTCGCTATCACAGTGCTGCAGTCCACCACTGTATAGCCTTTTGATTGCGCCTCTTCTTTTTGTCCTGGCTCAATCCAGACCGTGTCAAGATCAAAAGCGGGGTCCTTCCCGGGCACGCCATCGAGTTCACCAAAAACTTGGCCCGGATTGATAGCCATATCTAGGCCAGGATGTACTTCTCCCGACGCAACTGGAACATCTAACAGCGTAATGCGATAACCATTAGGGGGTAAATTTAAGTTGTCGTGTATGTGCACCGAATGCACAAGGAAGCCGAGATCTTGTGATATTTTCTTTCTAATCCCCTTGATCCGAGCCAGTAGCTCACCACCCTGTTTTTGGTCCACCAAGGAAATCAATCTATAACCGACTTCTAGACCGATGATGTCAACACCAAGCACATCATCCCAACTCAATTCAGTGGCTATTTCCAACTCTTCGGCCGAGCGTGGGACTACTTCTTCGGACTTGTCTTCTTCGACCACCGTGCCTTGGCCGATGTTGTAGCCCGCCACTATCAGAACTGCCGAGATGAACAAGAAAATCATGTTCGGCATTCCAGGAACCATCCCTAGCGATCCAATAATACCGGCCGTGATATAGAACACCTTCGGGCTTTGCAAAATCTGCTCACTGATCTGCCCTCCTATATCTGCAGCCGAACCTACTCGGGTAACGATAAGCGCAGCGGCAACTGACAACAGTAAAGAAGGAATCTGTGCTACCAGCCCGTCACCGATAGTCAGCAAAATATAGTTGGTAGCCGCTTCATCGGCAGACAAGTTGTACTGCAGAATACCGATGGAGAAGCCACCGATAACATTAATAAAAAGGATCAAAATGCCCGCGATTGCATCTCCGCGTACAAATTTACTGGCACCATCCATCGCACCGTAAAAGCTTGCCTCTCGAGCCACATCTGCGCGTCGCTCACGAGCGTCTTCCTGACCGATCAGACCCGAATTAAGATCGGCGTCAATCGCCATTTGCTTGCCAGGCATAGCATCCAAAGTAAAGCGCGCGGTGACCTCCGAAATACGTCCCGCACCTTTGGTTACTACAACAAAGTTGATGATTACCAAGATCGCGAAAACCACGAGGCCGACAGCGTAGTTACCACCCACCACAAAATCACCGAACGCCTCGATAACGCGCCCCGCCGCTGCAGTGCCATTGTGGCCCTCGAGCAGCACCACTCGGGTCGATGCCACATTAAGCGCTAACCTAAGTAAGGTTGCTATCAACAAGACACTTGGGAACACACCGAAATCCAGAGGTCGACTGACATAGATAGAGGCCAATAGCACGATCAAGGATAGGGCTATGTTGAAAGTGAACAAAAAATCCAAAATGAATGGCGGCAAAGGCAAAATCATCATGCCGAGCATCATGACGATCAAAAACGGCGCGCCCATCCCAATTATTTGCACATTAAAGCCGGGAAAGCTTTTGTTAATGTTCTGTTCGTTTATTGTAGCCATTAGCTATGAGCCCCAAACATCGGATGATTAAGATAGTCTTGTGGAACCGATAAATCATCTGGCGGTTTCGGCCTCTTTCCTTGGGTCGGTCTGAACTGTTGCAGTTGGAAAACATAGGCGAGCACCTGCGCGACGGCGAGAAATAAATTGGCTGGAATTTCTGCATTGATGTCAGTAGAAACGAAAAGTGCTCGCGCCAATGGCGGTGCCGAGAAAATAACAACGTTATGCTCGACAGCCAGCTCCCGAATTCTCGTTGCTACTAGGTCTCTACCCTTGGCCACCACAGTGGGCGCCCCTGATCCATGACGGTCGTAGCGCAAAGCCACTGCAAAATGAGTTGGGTTAGTGATCACCACATCCGCGGTTGGCACATCGGTCATCATGCGCTGACGAGCCGCTTGCTGCTGCCGATCTCGAATCTCGCTTTTTACTTCTGGACGACCTTCCGTCTCCTTCATTTCGTCTTTAACTTCCTGCCTTGTCATACGGATTTGGCGACTGTAATCCCAAAGCTGATAAGGCACATCCATTATCACCACTATGACAAGCACAGAGCTAAAACCGAAGAAACACCAGATCACTAGATCCCCTGCCTGTGACAAGGCAACCGTAATCGGCAGCAGAGACAAAATCAGAATCTGATCGAGAACCATACTGATCACCAGTATCGTCACGGAAGCGACCAAAACAAATTTGGTAATGGCCTTAACCAACTCAAGCAATGATTTGCTGGAAAATATTCGCTCGATGCCTTTTATTGGGCTGATTCGCTCCATCTTCGGCATCACCAATGAAGCGCTGAAGACCAACCCTCCTAGAGATATTGGGCTGATCATGGCCGCCAGCATTGTCACAATCAGCACTGGCGCAAGCAGCACAATAAAAATCACGATGGCATTAGACATCTGTAAGCTAACGAACACGTCGCTGAATGCTTCCTCGTGACCAAAGCTAAGCCCTTTGATCAGCAGTTCATTTAATTTATCAACCACCTGGGGGCCAAAGACAAGCATCGTCGCCCCTCCGGCTATTAGAGAGGTGAAGGTGTTGAGTTCTTTCGATCGGGGGACCTGACCCTTCTTGCGAGAGTCTTCCCGACGTTTCGGGGTTGCCTCTTCAGTACGTTCTTGTGCGCTCTTATCTGCCATATATCCACCGCGTCTAGTTGACGACAGCCCTCATAAAGCCGAAACCATTCGCGAACAGGTTAGACAGCAATGGTGACAGAAGAGGAATACTTATAGCCATGAGGACAAACCCGGCCAGTATGGTAAGAGAAAAGCCCACCGCAAAAATATTCAACTGCGGAGCTGCCCGGGTCATCACGCCGAATGCTAGGTTCACCAGCAAGACTCCCAACATGATCGGCAGCGCTATTAATACAGCCGACACTAGAACCTCAGATGTGTAATTAGCAACTCCCCAGAACACCTGTACATCAATGAACTCTCCGTCAATAGGCAAGGTAGTAAAGCTGTCCGCAAGAATACTGATCAGTACCAGATGTCCATCAAAAGCGAGGAAAAATAATGTCGCAATGATTAAGTAAAACTGTCCTAACATTGTTACCTGAACCCCGTTTTGAGGATCAACAGTTGAAGCAAATCCAAGCCCCATCGTCGTTGCCACCATCTGACCGGTCATAACCAATGTGGAAAATATCAGTTGCATAATCATCGCGAGAGCCAAACCGATCGCGACTTGCTGAAAAATGATGAGCAACCCTCTTGGGCTCAATGGGTCGATAGCAGGAAGTAATGGCAATGAAGGCTGAATCAAAACAGTTACTGCCACCGCCAGTATGATACGAGCCCTGATCGGAACCGTACGCGCACCAAAGATCGGGGCTGCCGCAAACAGAGCTCCCAATCTTATAAACGGCCAGAAGAAATCTCCTACCCAAGCCGTTATGTCATCAACGTTTATTTCCATTTTCATTTATGAGCAGTCTGCTAGCTGATCAACCTATCAAGTCTGGAATCTGTAAGAACAAACTCTGGGTGAAGGTGATCCAAAGCTGGAGTAAATAAGGCCCAAGTACAATCAGCGCAACTACTAATGAAGCAAGCTTGGGGATAAAACTAAGGGTTTGTTCTTGCACTTGAATAGCCGCCTGTAAAATACCAATCAGAAGGCCCACAAAGAGCGCCGAGAGAAGCAGCGGACCACCCAGGGAAACCATTAAGTAAAGGGCATCTCGCCCAACCTGTAACACTACGTCTTCAGTCATTTCCGAATTTCCGCTATTAGGTTGTTAAAAAACTCGCCGCCAATGTGCCCATCACTAGCGTCCAGCCGTCCACCAATACAAAAAGCATAATCTTGAAAGGGAGAGAAATAAGCATAGGCGATAACATCATCATGCCCATGGACATTAAAATACTGGACACCACCAAATCAATAACAAGAAAGGGTATGAATATAAGGAAGCCAATCTGGAATGCTGTCTTCAACTCACTGGTAATATAAGCTGGTATCAGGACTCGAAATGGAATCTCTTCAATGGAATCAAATCCATCATAACCGCCCATCTCTGAAAAAAGGGCCACATCAGAATCTCTTGCCTGCCCAGTCATGAAATTATGGAAAGGATCGCCGGTTTCCTGAAGCGCCTCATCAAAATCGATGGTTTCTTCCATATAAGGTTGCAGGCCATTTTCATAAGCCGCTTCAAATACCGGACTCATAATAAAAAAGGTAGTGAACAAGGCCACGCCAATAATTATTTGATTGGAAGGCGTCTGCATCATACCTAGCGCTTGCCGGAGGATGGATAGCACTATTATTATTCGCGTAAATGAAGTCATCGTCATCAATGCTGCAGGCAACATCGACAACATTGTCATAAAAAGTAGCACTTGCAGACTGACGCTATAAATCGCGCTTCCATCAGGGCCTTGCTCAGAAGTAACAAAGGTGAGATCAGATGAGGCCGCGAAGGCAAAACCAGGCATTAGTAAAACAGCAAAAGCGATTAGATTCCTTCTCATGAACGTTCGCCTTTAGTGAACGAGCTCAATATAGAAGAGAATGTAGATTGCGTAGTCCCCTGCAAGCGAGCAGGGTTTTCTGTTGCTATGGGCGCGGCGAGAGTATGTATTTTTTGTATTCTTCCCGGGCTGGCACCTAGTACGATTTGTTCATCACCTATTTCAACCAAGATAAGCTTATCCTTTCCTCCAAGACTGATGCCGGAAATGATTCTCATCTGCCCAGAGGAGACTCCTGGCACAATGTTAAATTTCTTGACGATGGCAGCTAAGGCAAAAAGGATAACCACGATTAGTATCAAAGCAGAGATTACTTGAATCAAATAGTTTGAGTTAGACTCTGCGCCAAACCCTATGCCGGTAGCCCCGCCATTGCCAATTTCATCGCTTGATTGTGCTGCCGAAGAAAATTGACTTACCAAAATCAACATTACCGAAACGACTAAGTAGAGAATTCTTTCGAAGACTTTTCGCAGTTGACTTATATAAGTATGATAATTCACTGTCATTAATCCTTGTCCAAACCCGCCTGCAACTGCACATCACGAATACGAATAGCAAATCTATGCTGCAGAGAAATCGCTTCACCTTGGGCAATCATCTCTTCGCCTACACGCACATCAATGGTATCAACCGCAACATTCTTGAGGCTCACGTAGGAGCCTTCTTTCAGCTCCATCAGCTCTTTAATCGAAATATTCGTTCTACCAACTTCAAGGATAAGTTCTATGGGTATTTCTCCAAGTCCGGAAAGCCCAGCAGCACCGGCAACCCCCAAAGACGGAATCCTTTTTGCCCCTAACGGTTCACTGAGCTCACCCAGAGCCAGAGGACGGACTGAACGTGTAGCTTCTCCCTCAACAGTTTCACCCCGCCCGTGATTACTGCCGGCCATAGTTTGTCCTGGTTGCTGATAATCAGTATTGTTTGGCTTATTATTGTCATTCATAAGAGTTTTCCTGAGCCTATTAGCTCAGCACCTTCAATCCGACCCTGCCGTTAATATCACCCATTTTAGCTTTGCGCTTAGCAATGCCATTCACCTTTAGGTCTAATTCCTCTGGTGAATCCACAGTGATAATATCGCCTCGCTTTAATTTAAAAATCTCGCCGATTGTTAGCTTGGCGCCAGTCAACTCTCCAGTAATGTCCACTTCAAATCCAAGAGCCCTTCCCGAAATAACCTCTTTTGCCGATATTTCACCACTTTGAATTTTTGATTTTTTGTTCCGGAAGATGGCATCGATGACTCCACCGGGCATCACCAAATGAATTTCTCCACCGGCTCCTCCGGACAGAGTCACGGTGAACGGCCGGATCATAAGCACGTCATTCTCGCCATAGGTGGAAAGGTGGGCTGGATTAACATCAGTTTCCACCTCAGTGAAATCCGAGTCTGCAAGCTCTTTCCAGCTACCTTTAATAGTTTCAATGATCGTAGCAAGGATGATTTTGACAACCCGCGTTTCAGTATCGGTGAAGTCGCGCCCTTCAATTTTAATTGGACGGGACCCGCCACCAAAAAATATGTTCACCAAAGAATGCACGAGATCGGCTGAAAGAACGAGAGCGGAATAACCTACCATTCCAGTAATCGAATACACATTTATACTTGCCGGCACACTCAGTGATTTCGCGTAGGAGGAAAACTTAGAAATGTGAATTTCTTTGCGCTTTATCACTACGCTTTTTTGCAGCATGCCAAGAAGCTTGATCCTGAGATTAGTCTGGATACGCTCATCAACAATTTTCACATCCTGCGTCCAACCTTTGACTCGATGCATGCCGCTGGTTATGTCATAGAGCTCATAACTTTCACTGATAATCCGCGAGTCGGGCCCTTCGTCACCGACCTCGTTGATCAAGGCTTCTACTTCATTGTCTGACAGTAATTCACTCATTGTTATCGCCTATTGCGCTACGCAATCATTCCGCTTGAATCCTGACCCAGTGAAATTTCACCGGAATCTGCCAGCTCCTTGGTTGCAGCAAGAATTTCTTTTTGCGCCTCTTCAACATCACTGACTCTGACCGGTCCTAGGCTCTCCATGTCTTCAACGAATATTTCTGCTGCACGGCTAGACATATTCTTGAGTACCTTTTCTTCAATGGTTTTATCTGCACCCTTTAACGCTAGAACCAGCTGGTCTGTAGCCAATTCTCTGAGAAGCTTTTGGAAGTCTCTGTCCGGTATTTTCTTGAGGTCATCAAAAACGAACATTTCTTCCTGTATACGCTCGGCTGTGTCCTCAGTTTGTTCGGCAATTTTCTTCATGAGCCTTTCTTCAAAAGCTTTATCGAGGGCGTTGAAAATACCGGCAACGCTTTTAACTCCACCCAATTCTGGGCTTTTTTTGCTTACCACACCGTCAACTTGTTTCTCAAGGGTTTCGTTAAGTTCTTGCAAGGCCGCCGGATCCACCGATTCCATCTCAGCCATCCTGATGACCAATTCAACGGCAGCATCTTCAGGCAGGTTGGCCAGCACTTCACCTGCCAATTCTTCGCCTAGATGGGAAACGACAATCGCTTGAATCTGCGGGTGTTCGGTCTCAATAATGCCAGCGATCAGCTGTGGTTCCATCCATTTCAGTGAATCTAGCCCTCTGGTACTTCCTCCTAGGGTGATCTTTGCTAGGATTCGGTCTGCATTTTCATCACCTAAAGCCTGCACCAGCACAGACCTTGTGAACTTCTCCGACTCCATACTAATGGAGGTATCCTGCTGCGACTGATCGAGGAAGGAGATCAGCACTTTATTAACATCATCCACACCCATCTCACCCATGCCATTCATCTCAAATCCAATCTTCTGGACTTCGTCACTGGAAAGCTGACGCAGAATATCCGCTGCTGATTGCTCCCCCATCACCATCAGGAACTGAGCAGCTTTTTCTGATCCTGATTGCTTTGAGCCTTTGCGCTTTTTCATCTCATTGCTTCTTTTAGTGTTATCAATCTGCCAATCGAGCTCGCTCGACCCACTGTCAATCTATTGACAACGTTATTTTTCTACCATCATATTTATGACACCAATACTGTTCGATCCGTCCGAACACCCCTTTAAACGGGGCCTTAGCATCCAAACTAGCTATTTTCGTCTACATTATTCACTGTCTCTGTTAAGTATTTAGCAAGTACTGTGCCATGGGCCATAAAACGCGCCAACTTCTATGCTCCACCGGATATGTGGTATACATAAAATTCACTATTCCATGAGAGATAACCCCATTGAGCCAAGAGCTCTTCAGTCTTGATCTCCCCAGACTTCGCTCTGCCCTTACCGGTTTAACACAGGCGGGAAAACCCCCTGCCTGGAAACTCAACCAGGAGCTCCAGGCGACAGTTATCGCTACCAAGGCCAATCAAACACGGCTTCGGATTGAAGGACAAACATTCGAGACTCAAACTGCAATAGCACTAAAGCCAGGGCAGTCCCTCTTAATAAAGGTGGTGTCACTAGAACCACAAATCAGCTTCGCTCTTATCAATCCTGCTACCAGGGAAAGCGGCGCAACAGCGCATCAGTCGGTGGTGATTTCCGAAAAACTAGTACAAATGGAATCAGCGAGGACTCGCTCAAGCATCGCCGACCTAATTAATCTGATAAACAACCACAGCGCCTCTGCACTGCGCTCACTGCCCAGCGGCAGCCCCGATTTACTGGCAGCACTTCAAAAGCAAGCCATCACTAAGGGTCAGCTTTCTGATCCGAGCAAATTAAAACTTGCTGTGGAGGACTCCGGCCTGCTTTTTGAAAGTAAAGTAGATGCGCGAACTAAAGGGGATCAAACACTGGTGCGCAGCATTAATGGGGACTTGAAAGGTCAATTACTCAAGCTTATGGGCGCACTTGGGGCCGGCATAAGCCCAGTTGCGCTGGGTGCTGGGCGCAGCGCTGAAGCAGAGGCTTTCGGCATTACCCAATACCGAAACAATGAACAGAACGCACTCAATACTCGACTACTATTACTGAACAGAACCGAGCAGGCACTGACACAAATTTCTACTAATCAAGGCAGGACATTGCACGAAACAGAGCAGGGTTCACTGCGCTGGTTGTTTGAATTGCCCGTTAACTTTGGCTCTTACAGCACTTCAATTCCCTTATTCATCAGTCACGGCCGCGCCTATATAGAGGAAATCGGCGAGTTAAACTTATGGAAAGCCAGCTTCACTGTGGACCTTCCCAGAACCGGTAAAATAGAAGTAGAAATCAGCATTCACAAAGACAGTGTTTACGTAGTTATTGGCTGTGAGCAAGGAGCAACTAGAACTGAGCTTGAAAGACAAGCCCCAGTACTTGAGAAAAACCTTGGCCTTAACGATCTACAATTGGCCTCCCTGCGCTTCCAAGCACTGCGTACGGAGCAAAATTGATGTCAGAAAGAGAAGTTAATTCAAGTCAGGCTAGTAGCAAAGTCAGTGAGCTTGACGAAAAACTAGCGGACGCCGCCGCCAAAGGCAGTATTCCAGATCTTAAGGGTTTCTCCATGAGCAAAGAATTCAGAGATATTCCCCTGGGAAGAGATATACCAAAGCCGATTTTTAAAACAATCTCTAGCCTGTTTGGCTATATTCTCGCGGTCGAGGAGGGCAAAGAGCCGCAAGAGCCTAAGTAATCAAAGAGCTTACCTTTGGGATAATACAATTATCACTCTTCGATTTTCGTTTTTCATCGCTTCGCTGGTCTCGGGATCGTGGATCAGATATTCCCGGCTCTCACCATGCGCTGTAGACACAATCATTGAAGGTTCCACGCCTTGTGCAACCAAATAGGAGACAACATTCTCGGCCCTATCTTCGGAAATCTCCTGATTGAAAATGTTACTGCCAGAGGTATCGGTGTAACTAGCAACTTCAACACTCAATATCGATGGGTCGGCATTAGCATAAACAGCAATACGCTCCAGAGTTACCTTCGCCTCATCATTTAGCTCTCTGACTTCCAACTCCCAATACAAAGTGGATCGCTGAACCTGATCGAAATTGACAGACAACAACGAAAGCGCACACACCTGATAGGCTTCAAAAGCTTCCGCAAAATTAATAGGGGATAGCAGCACCCTTATATTCTGTTCCGGATCATAGGCTGCCATTCCCTGAAATTCAGGCATCATTCTAGAGCGTAGCTCAGACATAAGAAGCAATGACATATCCCGGCTAAGACCCTGTCCTAGATCAACAGCACCCAATTCTCGAACTCTATCTTTATCGTTCCATATGGCCGGCTGCAGAGACAGTGCTACTTCGGAAAAATCTAGCTGCTTACTGAAGTCAATCAACTGAAAACCAAGAGCCTCACCGGCCCGATGCTGAAACCGCGCCTCACCGAAACCAGGGATTTGCTGACTGACGCTACAATCAAAAAGTGACGACTCCACAGACCAGGAGGCTCTGAAAAACGGCGGCTCAAAATTGAATTCCTGAGCCAATACCAACGTTCCGTGTAGTGAAAATAACACAAGAATCAGAATTTTTACGGACAGATAGTTTTTCATATTGTTAGCTTAACGGACCAATTCAAATTAAAGGTGAGGCCAAAATGTCTCTCAACTGAGACTCCATGAATGTCAGATACTCGAATAGCCTAGACCTCCAAATCATTGCCAGTTTCTCGCGTCATAGCATAGCCAGCAAGGCGCTCTATCAGGGCCTTTGCCCCTGAACGGCAGCTCTTCATTGCTCCCTTACGACAGGATTATCCAGAGACTTTAGTGCTTTTTTACCTGACCCGTTAACCACATTTCACCATAGCAAATAGCTTGACTATCTGGATTGGCGAGTGTGGTGTGTCAATTATAAAACCATTTCCCAATTTTCGATGGTGCCGCTATGATTGGTGATGTATACATACTCTTAGCTAATTAAGACAAACAGTATTCAGTGACAGGAAACAGACAAAAGTGCCACCCGCTCCCCCCCTAACTAACACCGAGAGTATATTTCTCGCTAGACAACCCATTTTCGATAGAGCGCTCAATGTTTTTGCCTATGAATTGCTATTTCGGAGCGGGCATTCGAATGTTGCCGGTGTCACTGATGGAAACTCTGCCAGCTCTCAAGTGATGATCAATGCCTTTCTTGAAATAGGTATCGATGCTATTTCAGGCGGGCGCACCTGCTTTGTAAACCTAACTCGTGATTTCATAGTTGGACAGCTGCCACTGCCATTTCCACCTAGCATTTTCGTTATTGAAATACTGGAAGATATTGAAGTTGATGAAGAATTATTAACTTCGATTAAAAGCTTCTCTGCGAAAGGCTTCACTGTAGCTCTTGATGACTATGTTTTCGAAAAAGACAAAGCGCCCCTATTTGATCTGATTGATATTGTTAAAATCGACATCATGGAATGTGATCGACGTTTATTGGCGGAGAACGTTAAACAACTTAAATCCCACAAGCTACGATTATTGGCCGAAAAGGTCGCGACGCAAGAGGAATTTGAGCTGTGTAAATCCCTTGGTTTTGATTACTTTCAGGGCTATTTTACAAGTGAGCCCATAGTCATCGAGGGAGTGGACTTCAAGCCCAGCCGAGTAGCACTGCTTGAAGTTCTAACGATGCTTGAAGACCCTAATTGCAACATTGATATACTGGAAAAGTTGATAAGCCGGGACGTTAGCCTCAGCTATAAAATATTGCGGATCATCAATTCGCCGTATTTCGGATTCAGGCGAGAAATTACCTCAATAAAACAGGCAGTGGTGGCTTTAGGCCTCAAGCCTATACGAGACTGGTTTGTAATCATCGCCCTAACCAAAATCGATGATAAACCGAATGAATTGATATTAATGACAATACAACGAGCGGCAATGATGAAGTCGCTGTCAAAAGATTTCCAAGTAGACGCCGACATCGCATTTACTACAGGTTTATTCTCATTGATTGATGCGATTATGGGTCAATCAATGAGCACGGTATTGCATTCGCTACCACTATCGAACGACATTACCTGCGCCTTACTTACCGGCGAGGGCAGTCTAGGCAAGCTATTAAATGCCGTTATTTTGCATGAAAGAGGCCAATGGGAAGAACTGGAAGAGCTGGAAAACTCCCTAGGGAGGTCAATTCAGTTTAGCGCTCATTATTTGGAGGCTATGAATTGGGCGAATGGCTTAGTCCAGACTCTTTGAGTCAGCCAAGCACTCGCTGAGAACTCCTGTACCGGCGAGAGGGTCAGTCAAGCTGGTTATCGCGGCGGTTCGATTGACGTAATCCCAACAAATCCCTATAGTACGCCCCCTCATAGCAAGCCCGCTAAAAGACGCATTTCAATCATTACTAGCTTTTAGGACGTCCCCCTTGATTTCTACCGCAAATATCACTATGCAGTTTGGTGCCAAGCCCTTATTCGAGAATATTTCGGTCAAATTCGGCGATGGTAACCGCTATGGATTGATCGGTGCCAACGGCTGCGGCAAGACCACCTTCATGAGGATTTTGGAAGGCAAACTCACGCCTACATCAGGTAATGTTGCGATCGGGCCTAGTGAACGTTTAGGTTCATTGAGTCAGGACCAATTCGCGTTTGAAGAATTCAATGTGATCGACACAGTCATCATGGGCCATGCAGAGTTATGGGAAATCAAGCAAGAGAGGGATCGCATCTATAATCTGCCAGAAATGTCCGACGATGACGGCATGAAGGTTGCCGAGCTGGAAATTCAGTTTGCGGAAATGGATGGCTATACCGCCGAAAGCCGTGCTGGCGAATTACTGATGGGCGCAGGGATCGCTGAAGAATTACATTTTGGACCCATGAAAGAAGTTGCCCCGGGCTGGAAACTGAGAGTGCTTCTGGCGCAGGCTCTATTTTCAGACCCCGACATCCTGTTATTAGACGAGCCTACCAACAATCTCGACATAAATGCTATTCGTTGGCTAGAGGGTGTTTTGGAAGCGCGCAAATGTACCATGGTAATAATTTCTCACGACCGGCACTTCCTGAATTCTGTGTGTACGCATATGGCCGATATCGATTTCGGTGAACTGCGCCTGTATCCAGGAAACTACGATCATTTCATGACAGCCTCTACCCAGGCTCGAGAACGATTACAGTCGGTCAATGCAAAGAAATCAGCCCAGATCTCTGAGCTTAAGCATTTCGTCAGTCGTTTCTCTGCTAACGCATCAAAAGCCAAACAAGCGACTTCGCGAGCGAAGCAAATAGAAAAAATCGAATTAGAGGAAATTAAACCTTCCAGCCGAGTCAGCCCCTTCATTCGATTTAAGCAGGAGAAGAAACTGCACCGCCAGGCTCTTACTCTTGAGAAAATGGGGCACGGCTTCGACGATGAACCTCTTTTCAAAAACGGCAGCATGATAATGGAGGCAGGAACTCGCCTGGCCGTTATTGGCGAAAATGGAGCTGGTAAAACCACCTTCCTTCGTTGCCTGTTAAATGAGCTTTCAGTGAATCATGGAAAGATACAATGGGCAGAAAGCGCCACCTTGGGATACTGCCCTCAGGACAGCACTAGTGATTTCGATACTGAAATGAATTTGTTCGATTGGATGTGCCAGTGGCGCAAACCAAGCCACGGCGATCAAATCGTTCGTGCTACGTTGGGCAGGCTATTGTTCTCAACAGAAGACTTCGAGAAATCTGTGAAAGTCTGTTCCGGTGGCGAAAAAAATCGCCTGCTATTCGGCAAACTAATGATGAGCGATCCTAACGTACTGATCCTGGATGAACCAACCAATCACTTAGATATGGAAGCCATCGAATCTTTGAACCTAGCGCTGGATCATTATGAGGGCACATTGATTTTTGTGAGCCACGATCGTGAATTTGTTTCGTCATTGGCCACCAGAGTCATCGAGATTAAAGATCAGCAGTTGATAGATTTTCAGGGCAACTACGAAGAATACCTGGCAAGCCAGCAAGATACGGCAGGTATCGCGAATATCAGATAGACACTCTTTGAACCGGATATCCCCGCACTGAGATAGCGCTATTCCAGTTTGTTAGTTCAGCGTCTTTGTGCTGTGGCTGCAGACTACGAAATACGAAATGACTGGAGTATAAATAAAATACAGCTGTCTGAAGCCCAGCAATTTCTAGGCACCAAATCCTAAAAGCTCACCACTTAGACACCTTTCTTCTAGAGGTCTCTAGCGGCCACCTCAACTGTATGATTTGACCCATGCCCAATTCCTAGTTACATTCGCATGAACTACTGCAAGGATTAGTCATGCATTTACCTCCCTCGTTACCCCTTTTTCCCAAACTGTGCTTGTTCACCTTCTTAATACTGCCTAGCTTTACAACTGCAGCAGAGGAAGAAAAAGAGACCGCCAAAATTCCTGAACCCAGACATTTTGTAAGCGAACATTCGGGACAATTTAATGGTGAGCGCATTGACTATACTGCAACAGCTGGCGAAACCTATTTGCGCGACTTATTTGACGAACCAACAGCAACTATCTTCACCTTTAGCTATGTCAAAACAAATCTTTCTGCTAACGAGTCTAGGCCGGTCACTTTCGTTTGGAACGGTGGCCCAGGCTCTGCATCCACGTGGTTACATATGGGCGGCTACGGCCCAAAAAGAATTGTAGTCCCCTCGGAGGCAGAGCACTCCGGCACTCCTCCGTATCCTACTGTTGATGCACCTGAAACGATTTTGGACGTTACCGACTTAGTTTTTATCGACCCGGTTGGGACGGGTTTTTCTCGCGCGCTTGGTGAGCATGAAGGTGCTGAATTTTGGGGATTGAATGAAGATGCAGATTCTATGGCTAGCTTTATTCGAACATGGATAACAGAAAATGAACGCTGGAATTCTCCTAAGTTTTTACTCGGAGAAAGTTTTGGAACAACGCGTGCTGCAGTGGTGGCCAATATCTTGGAAGGAGATTTATCTATTAGTTTGAATGGAATAGTCTTTGTATCCCAGGCTCTAGACTATCAAGGCTCAACCCCCTATGTCAGAGACAACATCATTTCTCATATTACTTATTTGCCAACAATGGCAGCGACGGCGCTTTATCACGACACAATTCAGCCCAAGCCAAGCAATCAGCAACAGTTTATACAACAGGCACGAGAATTTGCTGTTGACGAATACCTGCCAGCACTTTTTAAAGGAAGCGCTATCGGCCAATCGGAATTCAACTCAGTGCGAGATCGCTTAGCTTACTTTACTGGCTTAAGCGCGGAGTATGTTGAACGTGCAAATTTGCGAGTGCAAGGCAATCGATTTAGAAAGGAATTACTGCGAGATGAAGGTTTGGCTGTAGGAGGATTAGATGCCCGCTATACAGCAGACGAGGTTGACGATCTAGCTGTGACATCGGCAAGAGATGCCGCCAGTGATGCGATATCCGGTGCTTATCGATCGGCACTGATGAGCTATATGGCAAGCGACTTAGAAGTGAAATGGGATAGGCGCTACCTGGACCCCGCAGACCCTGATATAAGCCGAAAATGGCGATGGCGAACGGAGCCAGATGACTCCTCATGGGAACCAACCTATGTAAATACTGCGCACGAGTTATCGTCTGCGTTAAGAATCAACCCAAGCCTTAAGGTCATGATTGCTTCGGGTTACTACGATATGGTGACGCCTTTTTTCGATGCGGAATTCACTTTGAATCGGCACGACATTCAAGCAGACCAGCTTCAGTTTGAATATTATCAGGCAGGGCATATGATGTATGTAAATGAACCTTCTAGAATCAAACTGCTTCAAGATACACGTGCGTTCATAAACCAACAATTGCAGCAATGAGGCGAATGCCCGAGCCGAATTGTAGCCAGGGCTACCGTTGAGATGAGGAATTTTTCCCTATAGAAGTGACACGCATTCTTTCAGATGAGATAGGCGAGAGTAGAACTAGGCCTTGGAAGGAAAGCATTGCCGGTGGCTTCCAGTAAGCATCATTAGCTGACAGCAGACTCTAGCAAGGTCAACGCCCCAGCATCTGCATCGAGCCTAGCTCGAACTCCTAAGGGCACTACCGTTTTATCCTCGATGTGTCCAATCATCGCGCCGCGCAGCGTAGGTATGCCAAGCGGCTCAAGGCGGTCTCGTAAAACCTCTTCCATACTGAAGGTATTACTGTCATAGCCATCATCAGTAAATTTCCCCAACACAATTCCAGCAACCTGTTCCAACTTACCGGCCATCCACAAATGCGTGAGCATACGGTCAACGCTGTATGGGGGCTCGTCAACATCTTCCAGAAATAAAATAGCACCCTCGAATTGAGGCTCGAACGGTGTACCCACAAGAGTCACCATCAAAGACAGATTGCCACCTACCAAATGGCCTTCAGCCACGCCGGAAACGATAGTTGTCAATCGGTTCTTCCAATCGACCACGCCGGGGCGAGTTTCGAATTCAGGGGGTTCGCCAATACGAGCGATTTGGGTCGGCTCGATTAGAACCTTTTTATATTGCTCATACGTGTAGTTCGAAAAATTTCCACCAGCAATGGGCCCATGAAAAGTTACCAGGCCAGTTCGCAAATAAATGGCGTTCAGTATCGAGGTGATATCACTGTATCCCATAATAACTTTAGGGTTGGCGGCTATCATGTCGTAGTCGAGATAGCGCAGCAATCGCCCAGAACCATAACCCCCTCTTACACAAAATATCGCATCGATATCAGTATCGGCAAACATGGCATTGAGGTCATCGGCGCGCTGTTGGTCGGTACCTGCCAAATACTGAGTTCGACTAAAAAGATTAGCAGCCGGTTCTGCCGAGAACCCAAGCGAACGCACTAAGTCCATGGCAGCATGCAATTCTTGGTCTTCAGGCACGTTACTGGCAGGTGTAACCAAACCCACACTCATGCCTGGGCGCAGACGTTTAGGCTTAACAGTGTTCGAGATTGCTGCCGCGTGCACACTGCTTGATAGCCCGGATACTCCCATTGCTAGAGTTCCACTGGCGGCTAGTAATTCTCGCCGTGTAAGTGCCATGTTTGCTGTCCTGTATTGTTAGCTTACGATGATTAAGACTATCGAGAGGCCCGAGTATTGTAAATAAGGAATTGATCTGCTTTCACATAGTAACTCGAGTATCAGAATTTATTTTTATGCACATTGTGCCTCAGTGTTTTTGTCGAGCACTAGCCTAGTCGAATCAAATTGCTGCTATCTCTAAGTGCCTTAAACTCTGACCCTTCATACCAACCCTTCATACCACACAGGCCCGCTGTGCCTTCTAAGCCCATTATAAGCAGCACCGGTAAGCCACGCCTTGCTAGTGATAGGTGATAGGTGATAGGTGACAGGTGACAGGTGACAGGTGACAGGTGACAGGTGATCAGCACGAAATAAAATCCATTCTCAAGCAGGGCCCGCTGTTTGCAGAATATCGAGCGTTAGTTGATTGCTTTTAAACAGCTGACTCAACGCACTAATACGCAATGGTATTTTTATTGAAAATTAAGTGCTCGCACTAGTAGCCTTTAAGCTGAGTTATTATTTAGCAGCAACGATGGAAAAAAACTATTACATCGGATACCTTTTCCTACAACTTTACACCTACGAAAAGGGTTTAAACTTATGCGGATCAATACAAACGCCGATTCTAATCGTAGTCTTCTCCTATTCAGCTGTATATTCCTGTTGCAGGCCTGCCAAGGAAATCTCCTGTCCGCAGGCGTTTCTTCAGAGCTATCCACATCCATCGAGGAAGAAAATACGGTTCGCCTTGCTGCTGAATATGGCGCCCAAATAAGAACCATCCAATCCAATGGAATTAAACTGCGAATAGCAGAAGCTGGCGAAGGCCCTTTAGTAATTTTAGTGCACGGCTGGCCCGAATCCTGGTTCTCATGGCGCTATCAAATTCAAGCTTTAGCGCAGGCTGGCTACCATGCTGTCGCTCCTGACATGAGGGGTTATGGTGGCTCAACGATTCCCGATGCGATCGAAGACTACAATATTCTTGAGTTAGCTGCAGATGTTGCCGGGATTGTTGACACCCTGAACGAGGAGTCAGCCACGTTGGTCGGACACGATTGGGGGGCTCCCATTGTATGGCAAACGGCGCTGCTGTATCCCGACATAATCGATGCAGTAGTCGGCATGAGCGTACCTTACCGAGGCCGGTCACAGAGTCGACCCAGCCGAGAACTTCGTCAAGCTCCCGAAGATGATTTTTCCTATACTGCTTATTTTCAGGAGCCAGGCGTAGCGGAATCTGAATTCGACGCCGCGCCGCGGTCCTTCATAGCCCGCTTGTTTACTTCACGCTCACCTGGAACACCGACCTTGCCACCGAGAGTGACAGACCCCAGAGCCAGCGCCGGTGGCTGGCTCGCAAGGTTAGGTGAACCGGAACGATTGCCTGACTGGTTATCTGAGTCAGAGTTAGATTATTACGCCAACGAATTTAGCCGAGTCGGTTTCTCAGGTGGCATTAACTATTATCGCAATAGCGCTCGTAATTGGGATCTCACTTCAAGCTTGGCAGGCGCGCGAATTCAACAACCTGCTTTATTCATTGCAGGTGAACTGGACATCGTTAACCGTGGGGCGACAGTGGCAGAGCTAAGAAAAGTGAATCAGCCCAATTTCGTCGAGCTGCACGACGTGATTCTAATTCCAGGTGTGGGACATAGAAATCAACAGCAGGCCCCGCTGGAAACCAACACCTTGCTGCTAGATTTTCTACACTCGCTTAGATAGCTATTTCTTGGAATAGACAGTAGTTGCCCTGTTCTCAAGGTCTACCGATGGTAGACCTTGATGGCATAAGTTAGACAATTTTGGTCCAGAAGCTAAATCGGTACAGATGTCCCGCAGTCCAGATTAGGGCCTATCCAGTTCCACTGTGTGATAAGGCTGCAGAGTGTCGATAGCATCCAGAGGCTGGCTATTTACATCCCATTTGAATAACTTGACCACAATTTTATCCTGCTCAAAATCTACAATTGTGAATCCATGCTGTTCGAATGGGACGACTTGCTCTTCAAAATTCAGATACTGTGAAGGAGCCGCCCGCACACCACGTACCACCGACGGAAACCCTCGGATTGACGTGCCCACCGGGCCACAGAGAATATTGGTAATAGGATTGTCGCTAAAGTCCAGATTACCCGCCCCATGCATGATGCCCACTCCGGTGGCATGAAGATCACCTGCTATGACTAGCGGGTTTCTGTGCTTCATGTTAGCTAGCGATTGCATGATGCGATCATGTTGATTTAACCATCCCTGCTGCCAATGGGGCTTTGGAATTTGCGTGGTTAGCTCACCCGTTTCCGGATGCAGCATATCGGGATACCACTCGCCCCACTTGCCCGCGGTCCAACCTGGGGGATTCGATGGCACATGCACCAAGTGACGAGTATCTGTGGATGCCGTGCGATGCACTAACCAATCCTCTACATTGCTATCGAGAAATCCGGCATTGAGTTCACCAACACTTAGCGTGCGACGCACATCATAAAGCAACACTTCCAGCAACTGACCATAACGCAACGTACCGAAGCTTTCCGACAAATCACCGCGCGCGCTGCTGCTGGAATAGGGCAGACCCGATGACCGAGTCGCATCGGGAAGGAATTCCGGGTAATACAATTGTTGAGTGGTGCGAGCCAACTGCAGTTGAAACCAAGGAACCGGGTAAGTCAGTGGAGAATCATTTTCCCAGTGGTCATGATCATCTTGAAGAAAGTAAACCGGCGTAGATCGAAAGTCAGTCCCGTACAAAGGTACAATCTGAGGACCCGCCGCTAGCTTCATCGCTTCTTCGTTACTACCACCCATTACGCGCGAGGCGAAATCAAAATTCGATGCACGACCGGCCGCACTCAACTCCCCAGCCTGTTCACCTTGCCAGGTGTGTAAATCCCAATAGATATGATCACCGTTGGCAATAGCTGCCTGTGGAGAAAAAGATAAACCTCTTTTTAGTAAACGCCTACGAATGGCAATCGGCAAATTACCGCGCCGGTCTCCAATATCGAAGTATTCCCCCTCAGGGCCACCGGCGCAGGTGTAGAATAAAACGCGAACCCGTTCTGGGTTCTGCTCCGGCGCAGGAAAGGTCGACAAAGGCCAGGGCTCGCACAGCTGGTTGCCACGACTATCCTGAAGAGAAAGTTGGTACTCGGTATCGGCCTGTAATTCCTTCACCTGAAACTGCCAGAATTCGCCGCTTGTATCATTCTGATAGCCGTTCACCACACGGCTAGTTGCTCCGTTTCGTATCTGCAACTGCGGCATGTCAGCAATAGGTCTGATGAACGAGGCTTTAATTAGAAACTGTGACTCATTGACCGCAGGTAGCAAATGTCGAACCTGCCCCGAGTCCCAGTCATCACTAACTGGATTCAACGCCTGCTGTGCCGCAAGCTGTTGCCAAGGCCAGGTAGACATCCAAGCACCGGCCATCCCGCTGGCGCTGCCACGCAAAAAATCACGCCGCTTTATGTTAGGCAAGTACCTATTAGGTTTCTTATTATTTTTTTTCCTGTTTGCCACGAATCACCCCTGTTTATCTACGCGCATTCCTGAAGCGAGCGAATAAAATGATCCCTACACTGGCGTTGCTTTCGATCCGAATGCCCCATTGACCGAACAATCGTTGCACGCACTGCAGCAATCTCCGCATTTAGTAATTTGGAACATCAAATATAACTCAATAATTGAATTCAGTAGAGTCGTTGAAGAAATAATGCCTGATTTAGTCAAGAATCAGCCAGCCCTGACAGGCTCGCGTCTTCGTTTCCGAGAGTTCTTGCAACTTACTTGTGTGGTGCGCCGTCAATGGATTTAAAAAATATTCCTACTAATTCTGCAATCTGACACCTCAACCCCTCCATCGAGGTTGCCTGCTTTTTTAGCCCACCAATCGCAGATATGAGCAGGTGAATAAAAGCTAAAGGCTTCATAGGCATGCCCGAAAACACAACTTCACCAGTGGATATAGCTTCTTCCAAAGCTTGCGAGAAAACGCCTTCCAGCCGGTTTTGACCTTTCTTCATGAGATCTGCTGCTATGCTACTACTCATATCCATTAACTCAGCGCCGTGCGGAGACTCAGCCACTGGCTCATAAAAAATCTTCTCGAATGCTAGTATCGAAGCTGTGATTCGCTCGGCTATTGATCCACTTTCAGACAAAGTAGAGATTGCCTTATCGATACCTTTATTGAACCGAAATGTAACGGCCTCACTAAATAGATCTTCCTTATTTTCAACCATTAGATAAAGGGCCGGCCGAGATATTCCCGCTGCCTGTGCTATATCGTTCATGGCCGTTCGCCGAAAGCCATATCGTGCAAAAACATCGCCAGCCACCGCAAATACCGCTTCGCGTTTTTCATCTTTTTGTGACTTGTTACTTTTTGCTTGTTTCATCTGTAGAAGTTTAGCTTAATTTGATTACAGTTTCATCGGACAACTTGACATTTTGTGCTCATTTTGTCATTTTGTATAAAAGCTGGTATATTTTACGCATCCAGCACAGTGAATTTTCCGAAATAGTGCAGACATAAGGCAAGGCCATTTTCGATAGACTGGCTTGTCGAGTAACAACGAGAGCACTTAAGTGCTCTGATTTTTTATCAGTAATTGATTTTTGGGAGCGAGAATGGCGGTATTAATTGTAAATGGTACTCGAGAGGAATTTGACGTTGACCCTTCAACGCCCCTGTTATGGGTGCTAAGAGAGAAATTGGCCCTTACCGGCACCAAATTCGGCTGCGGTATTGCCCAGTGTGGAGCCTGCACAGTGCATGTTGATGGCAATCCCATTCGATCATGCAACACGCCTTTTTCAGCAGTCCAAGGAAAAGAAATAACCACGATAGAGGGGCTCGCACCAAGCAGCGAAGAGCTGCACCCTCTGCAGAGCGCATGGATTGAACACCAGGTTCCCCAATGCGGCTACTGCCAGTCTGGGCAATTGATGTCTGCGGCGGCGCTATTAGCCAGCAACCCAAATCCAGATGACGCGGCAATCGATAGCGCAATGCGTGGCAACATATGTCGCTGCGGCATGTATGGCCGCATTCGACAGGCCATCAAAACCTCTGCGACTTATTATGAGGTGGCGAGCACGTCTGAACTAACTGCTACAGCGCAGGAGGTGAGCGGTGAATAAATTCACTAGAAGAGCGTTTCTCAGCACAGGCATTATCGCAGGAACCGGGCTGGTTATAGGCGTTTCAATACGCCCTGGCAATCGAGCCCAGGGTCTCCAAGAATTAATGGCAGGTGAGGATGAAACCCTCGTTCACGCCTACATCAAAATTGGTGCTGACAATGTGGTTACCGCTATCATTCCCCACTCTGAAATGGGACAGGGAATCCAGACATCATTAGCGCAAATGGTCGCCGATGAACTTGATGCCGACTGGGATCTTGTTCGTGCTGAAGAGGCACCAGCGCTTGATGAATATGCCAATTATGCTGTGGGCAAAGGATTCTTGATACCCGGCGCGAAATTCCCGGACATTATTGTTCCATCAGTCGATGGCGCATTGATGCAAATCGCCGATGTGCTGAATGTACAAGTTACTGGGGGAAGTGGCAGCATACGCTTTACTGGAGAGCTGGGGTCGCGAATAGCTGGAGCCGCAACTAGACAGCTGCTAGTACAAGCCGCAGCACAAGAATGGCAGGTGCCGGAAAGTGAAATCGAAACCGAGAAAAGCCACCTCATTCACAGAGCAAGTTCCCGCAAGGAGCCTTATGCAGCGTTCGCCGTAGCAGCTTCAGCACTGACACCTTCTTATACACCGCAGTTAAAGCGACAGGACCAATTCAAGATTATGGGCCAGCAAGTGCAGCGCTTTGACATTCCTGCCAAAGTGGATGGCACGGCGCAATTTGCATTGGATGTCCGTGTGCCGGGAATGCTATATGCCACTGTAACGCGCTCACCAGTTTTTGGAGGCAGCCTTATTGCTACGAAGGACGAGGCCGCCCGCGCCATAAGTGGCGTAATTGATGTTTACGAACTTCCACCTATGGAATCGAACGACATGATTGGAGCCTTTGCCGCTGGCGAATCAGTTGCCGTGCTTGCCGAAGGCTACTGGCCCGCAATTCAAGGCCTTAAAGCACTTGATATAGAGTGGGATACTCGCGGCAATGAGACGGTAACCAGCGATAAGATTTTTGCTCAGTTTGATGCAGACATTAGTGCCGCCCAAAACAGAGAAACTGATTCCTTATTCGGTGATGCTGATGATGTATTCAGTACTGCTGCAAACATTATTTCAGCGGACTATCGTGTCCCCTTCCTGGCCCACACGTGCATGGAGCCCTTGAACGCAACGGCAGAAGTTATAGACGGGCGCTGTGAGATATGGATTGGTTGTCAGAACCCTCTGGGGTTCCGACAGGCCGTAGCCAATGCCCTGGGAATCGATGCAGAAAATGTCACGCTACATAATCAATTTATGGGTGGCGGCTTCGGACGCAAAGCCCGTCCTGACTATGCTATTCAGGCAGCGCTGATAGCACAGAGAGCTGGACGACCAGTACAGCTGATTTGGTCTCGTGAGGAAGATGTTCGCCAAGACTTCTATCGTCCCGCTGTTCAAAGCCGCTTCCGGGCCGCATTGGACAATGATGGCAACCCCATTGCATGGGAGAACACTTACGTAGACAAACACGAGCCGATTGAAGCACCGCTAATTCCTTATGCAATTGCTGCGCAAAATATTGGCCATGTCGCCAGCCCTACTCACGTTCCTTTCGGCGCTTGGCGTAGTGTAGATCACTCGCAGCATGGCTTTTTCACCGAGTCGTTCATCGATGAAATTGCAGTAGCTGCAGGCAAAGATCCTTATGAGTATCGTGCCGGCTTGCTTGGCAACCACCCTCGTCATTTAGCAGTACTTGAAAAAGTAGCCGAGCAGGCACAGTGGAGTCGTCCGCTTGCACAAGGCCGAGGACGCGGTATCTCTGTCCAAGAATCCTTTGGAACTGTTGTCGCGCAAGTTGTTGAAGTCACGATTGTTGACGGAGAGTTGAGCGTGGATCGGGTTGTCGCTGTCATCGATGCCGGTTTCGCTATTTCTCCAGATGGGATCACTGCACAAGTCGAGTCCGCAATTATCTATGGCCTGACTGCCGCATTACATGGTGAGATAACAATCGAGAACGGCGCAGTTGCACAAAGCAATTTCCATGATTATGAAGCGGTGCGCATGGATACGGCACCGAAAATCGAGACGCACATAATCAACAGTGGGCACGCTATAGGTGGCGCAGGTGAGCCTGGAACACCTGGAATCGCGCCTGCACTAGCAAATGCAGTCTTTGATGCGACTGGCATTCGAGTTCGGAATCTGCCACTAAATCAGTTCAATCTGCGTTTTGGAGTTGAAGACGCCGGAGTGGTTGGCTAGTCGAGTATGTGAACTAAATAAGGCTGTGTGCTTTGCCGCTCACAGCCTTATTTTTACACACAGGCGGTACGTTCTTGGTACATTCTACAACGCGTTTTAACCCCCAGTTTTAACTCATCCAACCAATCAGTGAATCGATCAATCGCCCTTGTGTGCCTACTAATCGCATGCTGCTACTGTGAAGGCTCTCCAGTGGCGATAAGATCGCGAGTAAGATAGTCTGTGATTTCTGATTCTAATTTTGACCCAGTTATCAATACTAAAAACAGCACATGAGGAAGTTAAAACATGACTAATAAAGCACTCAAGATTATGCTCAGCGCGACATTATTTTGCGCACTATCTCCCAACCTTTTCGCACAAAGACCTACGACGGCAACTCATGTATCGCGCGCAGACATCATGACTGTCTTCGAACACATGGGAGAGACTATCGATCAGCAAATCAAGGTGGTTGATATCGGTGATGAGGTAAATGTCGGTGTTGGAATTTTGCAGCGCAAAGGCAATCGCACCGAAGGGGAATCTGTAACTGCGATTGTGCACCATCAAGTTACTGAGGTGTATTACGTGTTGTCGGGATCGGGCACTCTCGTTACCGGGGGCGACATCAGCGGCGACATAGAATTTCCTGCCAGCAATATATCAGTCATGGAATTGATCGGCCCTAGCGGCAGTCGCACTGTCATCAATGGCCAGACCAAAACCATATCGGCAGGTGACATTGTTGTTATACCTGCTAGCGTGCCCCATGGGTTCAGGAATATACAAGATCAGATTACTTATTTGAGTATTCGTGTAGACCCTGGCCAAGTGTTGCCTACGGGCTATTTGCACCCTTCGATAGAAGACTAGAACTCAATATCTTCGAGGCAATTTAATCAGAGTAAACATACCGATTTGAAGCACAGTATGTTTACTCTGCCCCCTTCTTATCAATTCCCAGAATCAAAAAATCGAATCAACTGGGCGCTCACTACATCGGGTACTTCCTCGTGGGGATTGTGCCCCACCCCTGTAATGAGAAAGACTTCCCCGTTCGGGAAAGCATCTGCAGCTTGCCGCGCCTCTTCGGCAAAAGTCGGATAGTCATCTACACCACCAAGTACCAAAGTCTTCGTCTGAATATGTTGCCGGTCGTTCACTACCGTGTCCATAGCACGCATGTGATTAGTCAGTTGGCTCACATAAGCTAGACGGGGCCAGTCTCCACTTAGCCGCTGACCATAGCGAATGCGCATATGATCAATGAACTCCGGCTGCCAGGTACTGTAATTATCGTCTGCCCAACGCAGTAAGCCAGCATAAACCTCATCCATGTCTGGGTTCCCATCGACCTCCCCAGTCAACGGCCTAAATCCTCTGCCGGCACGGCGGTCTGTCAGTCCTACTTGGTTCACGGTAACCAGATGGGTTATTCGCTGCGGATAAAGCAAAGCAAAGCGCGTAACCATCTGCCCGCCGATAGAGTGACCTACTATTGCTGCTTGATCGATCTCTAGATGATCCATCAATCGCGCTGTATTGGAAGCCCACAAGCTGATGCTATAGGGAATTATTGGCTTTGAAGACTTGCCCCAACCAAGCCGGTCTTTCACCACTACTCGATAGCCCTCTTCAGACAACGCCTTAATTTGCTCACTCCAATACCAGCCGTAATACAGGCCTCCGTGATGGAGGATTACAGAGCGTCCATTTGCCGGGCCCGTCGGAGCGACATCCATATAGGCGATACGCACCTCTTCGCCGTAGACGCTGAAGTTCATGTATTCGACCGGGTACGGGTATTCAAAATCCTCTAAACTGATGGATATCGGCCCCCAATTACTAGGCGCCGAGGAAGGAGGACTAGGCTGAGCGGATGCCAATCCCGCAAACGAGATGGTAAAAAGAGATAACAAGGTTACCCAGGCAAGCGCTACAGACGAGCAATTAGGATTTTTCATGATTTCTCCTGGTTCGGACAAGCTATTTAGAGGCCGCTGTGAAGACCACCAAAGAGCTAAAAAACAACAATAGCACATTCAGTAAACGAGTTAGAAAACAGACCTGAGTAGAAACACAGCTGCTGTGATTGATTTTATTTTCAGCGCAGAGTAAGACGGCCTCTTTATAGGGTAGACTCACGCAGCGGGTATCAAGCTCTCGTATCAAAATGTGCTGGAGCGGGAGCCCCTGAGTGAAATTCGAAAATTACAAAACCCTTGTCGTTCTAACTTTCGCACAATGCTTTGGTCAAACGGCAGCACCAATTCTTGTATTACTAGGTGGCATTGTCGGGGCGCAGATCGCGCCCTCTATTGATTGGGCAACTCTGCCAATTGCGATTCAAATTGCTGGCATAGCTTTCGCAACAATACCTGCGTCTTATCTGATGTCAAAAATCGGCAGAAAGGCAGGCTTTCTTGCCGGCACTGCACTGGCCATCTTTGCGACACTCTTTGCCGCCTGGGGTATCTATCAAGAATCATTTACGCTGTTTTGCATCGCCTCTTTTCTGATTGGAAACTATATCGCCTTCCTACAGCAGTTTCGTTTTGCAGTTGCAGAATCAGTGCCAAGCGAACAAATAGCCAAATGTCTGTCGTTTTTAATGCTAGCAGGCATCGTTGCCGCGTTGCTCGGACCAGAAGTTGCTCGACGCTTCAGCGTTGTTGAAGGACTTCCCGATTACGTTGGTTCATTTTTAGGTTTGACAGCAATGCTGACTGTATCGTTTCTGATCTTGCTGACATTCTACAAAAACACGACATTCGAAAAACAAGACCAATCCAGTGCTATCAGGCCCCTAGGGCAGATTTTCAGACAACCCACATTAATCCTCGCCATAGCCGCCGCTGCCGCAGGCTATAGCATCATGAGTCTGGTTATGACTGCAACACCCCTGAGCATGCATGAGATGGATCATCATTCTTTGGATGACACAACCCGAGTTATCCAAATCCACATCCTTGCCATGTATATCCCATCATTCTTCAGTGGGTTCTTAATTTCTTGGTTTGGAGTTAAAAGGATTATCCAGGCAGGCTTTGTTCTAATGGCGATCTGTATATTTATCGGATGGGGCCAGCCCGAGTTCATTAACTACTGGGGCGCTTTAGTCTTTCTCGGTGTGGGCTGGAATTTCCTTTTCCTTGGTGGCACCACCTTGCTGACTCAAAGCTACCGCGCCTCGGAGCGATTTAAGGTGCAGGCGGTCAATGATTTCCTGGTCTTTGGCTTACAGGCGGTTGGCTCACTCAGTGCAGGTATTCTACTGGCCAGTATTGGCTGGAGTGGTGTGATGGTATTTGCTCTACCCTTGTTGCTGCTGCTGGTTCCAGTAATATTCTATGCCGGCAGATCCACAGCCTAGATCAATTTTGTTACTGTCATTCTATTTGGTTTCACCAGGGATCAAAACAGCCACTCCCTCTAGCCCCTGAGCGGCAGATTTACGCAGTTGATATCCAGAAACCCGTCCCACTGAGCATCTTTTTTTGATCCACACCACAAACTACTGTAGCTTTACTGTGAAATAGAGCATTTTATTAGCGTTGATATTGAGAAGCCCATGATCACTATTGCTCATCTAGGATTGAACTCGCGATTTCTTCTTGCCCTCGTTGCTCTTAGCGCTGGACTGATTAGCCTCAAACCGCTAGCTGCCAATGCTCAGGACTATATAGTCGGACGCACCGTAGATGGGCAGCCAGACCTGCAAGGCTTGTGGACTAACGATACCATCACCCCAATAGAACGCCCCATCTCGATGGCAGGCCAGGCATTCCTCTCCCAAGATGAGATCGCTAGGGCAGAAGCGCGCATTGCTCAGCGCAGAGCCGTAGCCGATGACAATATCGTGGTCGAAGCAGGCGGAAGCATCGGAGGTTACAATCAAATCTGGCTGGATTCTGGGGATACCGTTCTTTCTACCGGTCAGACATCAATGATTACCGATCCGCCTTCGGGCCGAGCCCCTATTCGCCCAGAAGCTGAAGCAAAACGAGACTATGGCTTTGCCCACGTTGAAGATCACTGGACTAATCACACAGTTTGGGACCGCTGTATAACGCGCGGTGTGCCGGGCTCTATGTTGCCCGCCGGCTACAACAATGCCTACCGATTCATTCAGACTGAGGATACCTTTACCATCGTGCATGAAATGATTCACGATGTACGGGTAATCCACCTCGATAAAGCCGAGCATATCGATTCTAAGGTAAAATTATGGATGGGTGATTCCATTGCTCGTTGGGAAGGCGATACCCTAGTGGTTGAAACCACGAATTACAATGATCGCGGTATGATTGCCAACAGCAGCGCAGGTGGCCGACTAAAGGGCGTACCCATCAGTGATCAACTTCATGTAGTTGAACGTTTCAGCAGGGTAAGCGAAGGCACAATACTGTGGGAGGCACGCGTTACCGATCCAGTAAACTTCTCAGCACCTTTTACGATCTCCATGCCGCTCACTCGTGACGACCAGTATACGATGTACGAATACGCCTGCCATGAAGGTAACTACGCGATCGAGAATATCCTCAGCGGTGGACGCGCTGCGGAGGTCTCAACCACGCCCTAGCCGCTGACTAAATCTGCAGTACGCGGTAACAAACTTTTTAGGATCTTCCTATCTTTCGAGCCCAGTTTCATTTTTTAGTGACTCTGGGCTTCGTTCCCTATCGGCCTACTTAGAATGAGTTTTGATGAACTTAATTGTGATAAAAATATTATCTCCAGGGCTGATGTTCCTTTAGAATCAATAGCCGGATTTTTGTCACTTCGAACCAGTCAGG
>Ga0307985_10000134_pt1 | contig 41955 bp, 39 predicted proteins | sample EllFjometageno80_FD_203155 | JGI IMG/M metagenome (GOLD analysis project Ga0307985, IMG submission 203155) | Marine microbial communities from Ellis Fjord, Antarctic Ocean - #80 | ecosystem: Environmental > Aquatic > Marine > Unclassified | place: Southern Ocean | collected 2014-10-09 | reverse complement strand
GAAATGCAATGGAAGCTGGAGCATTTGGAATTTCCACCGGTTTAAAATATGTGCCCGGGTCGTTTGCTAACATTGATGAAGTAATTGAATTATCAAAAGTAGCTTCGGCAAGTGGCGGCATTTATACTTCTCACCTTAGAGAGGAAGGGCTTGGTTTAATTGAAGCGGTCCAAGAAGCTATTATGATTGGTAGAGAGGCAGACATTCCTATCGTACTGACTCATCATAAAGCAATCGGACGGCCCATGTGGGGCGCCAGTGTTAAAACATTAGGCATGGTGGACTCAGCAAGAGCCATTGGTTTAGATATCATGATGGATCAATATCCTTATACAGCAAGCTCAACGGGTATATCTGTTTTAATTCCTAATTGGGCCAGAGCAGGTGGTCAAGACGCATTCAAAAAACGATTAGAGGATCCCGTTACTCGCAAAAAAATCGTGGATGAAATCATGTATAATATTGAATTTGATCGCGGAGGAGCGGAATTGGATGTGGTACAATTCGCTTTCGTTAAATGGAAACCAGATTTGAACGGACGTACTTTAAAAGACTGGGCTGTGGAGCGAGGTTTGGAACCTAATTTTAGAAATGGGGCAGAATTAGTTATTGAAGCGCAATTGAATGGCGGTGCCTCCTGTATATTCCATGCCATTAATGAAGAGGATGTGAAAAGGATAATGCAGCATCCAATGTCCATGGTGGCATCCGATGGTCGTCTGGCTTATATTGGAGAGGGTCATCCACATCCAAGGGCTTATGGTACATTCCCCAGGGTTTTGGGCTATTATGTAAGAGAACAAAAAGTATTGAGCCTTCAATTGGCATTGCGTAAAATGACTTCCCTTCCTGCTGATAGATTAGGTTTAACAGATCGTGGTTATTTAAAAGAAGGGATGAAAGCTGATATTACTGTTTTCAATCCAGAAACTGTGATTGATAAAAGTACTTTTGTAGACCCTCATCATTATCCTGAAGGTATTGAATATGTGATTGTCAATGGAAAATTGACGATCAAAGAGGGAGAATTAACAAACGAAAGAGGCGGAATCGTCTTAAAAAAAGGGAAATAAATCAGTGTTCATGAGAAAATCAATCCTGTGACTCTTCATAAGTCTAGTTTGGACAACTTTATCATTCTGATTTACAAAACAGAATGGTAGCAATGAAAAACAAAATTCTGGTGATGGATTGTAATTGTTAATCCTGAATTAAATCATTGAAGAGAAAATCAGGCCTCTTCCTTCAATAATCTTCTTAAAATCTTACCAACATTGGTTTTTGGTAAATCATCTCTGAATTCATAATGTTTAGGTCGTTTATAGCCAGTCAATTCCTCATGACAATATGCATCAAGCTCTTCGATGGTTAAAGAGTCATCCGCTTTAACAATAAATGCCTTTACGCACTCTGTAGATTTCTCATCTTTTATTCCGATTACTGCTACTTCCAAAACTTTGGGATGATCGACAATCACATTCTCGACTTCATTTGGATAAACATTAAATCCTGAAACATTAATCATATCCTTTTTCCGATCGACTATTGTAAAAAATCCTTGATCGTTCATTACTCCTATATCACCAGTCCTGAACCAGCCATCATTAAAGAACACATCCTTGTTCTCTATTTGCCAGTATCCTTTCATTACTTGAGGACCTCTTGCACAGATCTCCCCTACTTCACCTTGTGGCAACTGGTTGCCATCATCATCGAAAATCGCCACTTCAGTACTTGAAACAGGCAACCCTATCGTTCCAACTTGATGGTTCCCGTCTAAAGGATTACAACAAAGGACAGGGGATGTCTCACTCAAACCATAGCCTTGAATCAATGCACTGCCTGTTACTGTTTCCCATTTCTTCGCTACAAAATCTTGGACCGCCATTCCACCAGCAATCGCTCCTTTCAGATTTGACAAATCAATTTCCTTGAAATCAGACTGATTTAGTAAACCATTAAAAAGTGTATTAACCCCTGTCATTAACGTCACCTTGTGTGACTTTAAGTCCTTCAAAAAAGACTTCATATCTCGTGGGTTTGTGATTAGAAGGTTTTTGGCGCCCACATGCATCATTAGTAAACCATTCACAGTCAGTGCAAAAATGTGGTACATAGGAATTGGTGTACACATCAGTTCTGGCTTATCACTTAAAAAAGGACTAAACCAGTCCGCAATAATATAAGTATGGGCTACGATATTCGAATGCGATAATTGTGCTCCTTTTGACACGCCTGTTGTCCCTCCAGTGTATTGAAGAAATGCCAGGTCTTCTCCATTGATCTCGGGTTTGGCAAATTTCATCCTCGCCCCTTTTTTCAAAACAGCATTGAGTTTAATGGCTTGTGGTAAATTGAATGAAGGCACCATTTTCTTAATATGCTTCACTACAAAATTTACTACAGCTCCTTTAACACCTCCTATTAAATCACCTAATTCAGTAACAATGACATGCTGGATGTTTGTCTCTTTTATGACTTCTTCTAAGTTACTAGCGAAATTCGCGATTATGACTATCGCCTTAGCGCCAGAATCTTTAAACTGATGCTCCATTTCGCGAGGCGTATACAGTGGATTCGTATTTACAACAATCAAACCCGCTTTTAATGCTCCCACCAAGGCAACAGGATATTGCAAACAATTGGGCATTTGGATTGCAATACGATCTCCTTTTACCAGTTTGAGTTCATTTTGTAAATAGGCAGCAAAGAAACCAGAAAGTTGATCAATCTCATCGTAGGTGAGAGATTTACCCATGTTTTCGAAAGCTTCACGACTTCCATACTTATAGAATGCATCGTTTAATAATTCAACAACTGAATCAGGCTGTTTGCCTTCAATTTTAGCAGGAATACCTTTTGGGTAATTAGCTATCCAAGGAAATTGACTCATGAATTAAAAATTTGGCTGAAATCAAATATAAGCCAAATCAGAAAAGACTCATAGCATTTATAAAAAGCTTATAAATATTGATGAATAAGTTGCCGCTGCCGACCTGAGGACTTCAACTACAAATAACTATCAATCAGCTTCCTTGTCTCTGGATCTGAAGGTACTGTTGCAAAAACATTGATGATCTTAAAATTCTGATCAATGAGCAGGTACCTAGGGATTGTGATCACCTTGTAATCGTCTAAGTCGACACGATTGATCACCAGTTCAGTATCATGCATATTATTTTTTTTCATAAATGATTTCCATCGTTCAAGATCCGTATCGATGGAAACAGGTACGAAAGCAATATTCTTCCCAGCATAATCTTTAACCAGTTGCTCAAAGGCTGGCAATTCGGCAATACATGGGCCACACCATGTTGCCCACAAATCAACATAGATTAATTTTCCCTTGTAAGCAGATAACGGGACTTCATTCTTATCAACATCTTCAAACATAACATCAAAAGCAGGTTCACCTTGCTTCAAAGAGGCATATTCATCCACCTTTTGCTGGACCATTCCCTTATACTCTTCAGAATGGTTTCCTTGAACAAATGTTTCTGACAATTCCTGCATCTCCGAAGTCAAGCCATTCGCTTGAAGTAGTGTTACAAAAGCACCCATTGCATCATATTCCAACATGAAGTCAGTTAATTTGAAACCATCGAAAATCCCTGCCGTTTTTAGCCTTTCATCTCCAAAGGTCAAAATCATGTCCCTGAAATTTGGGTGAACCATATATTCATCTTGTAAAATACCATTAGATGCCAAGTTTAGAATATCCTTCACTTCCGTTAATAACTCAATCTTTTTTACTTCACTAAATTCCCAATAATCTTTGAATGACCCATATACAGGGAATGAAAGAATCGTATTCAAGTAATCTAGCTTTAGCCTCATTGATTCAAGTTGCGTGAATTCAGCAGAGGAATCAGTGAGTTTGTCAAGCAATACTTGTCTTTCCATCGTTTTGGTCTGCGCAAGTATTAAAATAGGATCAAAACTATTTTCTTTCACTTGGGAGCCTCCGGCTAAATATGACCCGCTTTTAGGAAAGGCTACTCCTGACAAATAAGCTTGTCTTTCAGCACCATCGCCTTCAAATACCCCAGCTTCGGGATCTCTATAATCAACCGTTATATTCAAGGTTTCTCCTGGTTCAATAAAGAGTTTATTTCGACCGATTGAGAAATAGGTACCTGTGGTTAAAGGAAATTTAAGATGAAATTCTTGCTCCTCATTGGTATCCAACAAAAATGTCAGCCCCAAACCGAAATCAGCTTTGATGTCATCAGATTTCAAGGTTTTAGATGCATTGCCCCAGTTAACGAGTTTTCCATTGATCTCAACCATTGGGACTGCCTCCTCAGAAGGCGAGCAAGCAATTACCAAAAAAGCTGATAACAATAAGACCAATACCCTGACAAAAATCTTTTTCATAATTGTTTATTTGCGCCAAATGTAACAATGCTTTATTAACACTCAAGCGGTAGTTAAACGAGTGGAAAAATGATGTAATGATCGGCTTAAAAAAAATCATCCCGTGGAAACTTTCTAATTCAACTCTATGTTGTACCTTTGTATTTTGAATGATTCTAAATAGAGTACCAAATTATAGTAAATGAGCACTGACGATCACATACTAGAGGAATTTACAAATAAAGAGTACGAACATGGATGGGCAGTTGACCTTGAAGCTGATGAAGCACCCAAAGGCTTAAGTGAAGAAATCGTTCGTTTTATTTCTGCAAAAAAGGAAGAACCGCAATGGTTATTGGAATCTAGACTAAAGGCTTTCCGGCTTTGGCAATCAATGGAAACACCTGAATGGGCTAACGTTGATTTTCCAAAAGTCAATTATCAAGACATGATTTATTACTCTGCCCCAAAACAGAGTGCAAAACTAAATTCATTAGATGAAGTTGACCCTGAGTTAATCGCTACTTTCGAAAAACTAGGTATCTCCATAACTGAACAAAAAAGATTAACAGGAGTAGCAGTAGATGCAGTAATTGATTCTGTTTCTGTCGCTACCACTTTCAAAGAAACATTGGGCGAATTAGGAATTATCTTCTGTTCATTTTCAGAAGCAGTAAGAGAACATCCTGAATTAGTCAAAAAACACATGGGAACTGTTGTTCCAGCCAGTGACAATTACTTTGCAGCACTTAATTCTGCAGTATTCTCGGATGGCTCTTTTGCATACATTCCTAAAGGCGTAAGATGCCCAATGGAACTCTCTACCTATTTTAGAATTAATGCAGCCAACACAGGTCAATTCGAAAGGACACTGATTGTTGCTGACGAAGGATCATCTGTTAGCTATCTTGAAGGATGTACTGCGCCACAAAGAGATGAGAATCAATTGCATGCAGCAATTGTTGAAATCAAAGCAGCAAAAGATGCGACAGTTAAATACTCTACAGTTCAAAACTGGTATCCTGGCGACAAGAATGGTAAAGGCGGTATCTATAATTTTGTGACAAAGAGAGGGATTTGCGAAGGAGACAATTCTAAAATTTCTTGGACGCAAGTAGAGACTGGTTCGGCTGTAACATGGAAATACCCTTCTTGTATTTTGAAAGGAGATAATTCTCAAGGTGAATTTTATTCTGTAGCCGTAACTAATAATTACCAGCAAGCTGATACAGGCACCAAAATGATTCATATTGGCAAAAACACTAAGTCAAGAATTGTTTCTAAAGGTATATCTGCTGGGCATTCACAAAACAGCTATCGCGGGCAGGTCCATGTAATGAAAAGAGCCGAAGGTGCTCGAAATTATTCACAATGTGATTCTCTTTTAATGGGTGATCAATGTGGAGCACATACATTTCCATATATAGACATTGAAAATCAATCTGCTCAGGTAGAACATGAAGCCACCACTTCTAAAATTGGTGAAGATCAAATATTCTATTGTAAGCAAAGAGGCATAGATGAAGAATCGGCTGTTGCATTAATCGTAAATGGCTATGCAAAAGAAGTTTTGAAACAATTGCCAATGGAATTTGCTGTTGAAGCACAAAAACTGCTCGCGTTGACACTTGAAGGCTCGGTAGGCTAGTAAAAATTCCTTAAAACATATTCCAATTTCCAAAAGACAAAGAATAAAATGTTATCAATAAAGAATCTAAAGGCGAGAATTGAAGAGAAAGAAATTCTTAAAGGAATTAGCCTTGAAGTTAAAGCAGGTGAAGTACATGCTATAATGGGACCTAACGGTTCAGGTAAAAGTACTTTGGCTTCTGTTTTAGCCGGCAGAGAAGATTATGAAGTTACCGGTGGTGAAGTTGATTTTCTAGGTAAAGATTTATTAGAAATTGATGCCGACACCAGAGCTCGTGAAGGTATTTTCCTTGCATTTCAATATCCTGTTGAAATCCCAGGTGTTAGTACCACAAATTTCATGAAAACTGCATTAAATCAAATTAGAGAACACCGTGGTGAAAAACCATTGGACGCTGTCTCATTTTTGAAAAGAATGAAAGAGAAAATGAAATTGGTAGAAATTGACCAATCTCTTTTAAGTCGTTCTTTAAATGAAGGTTTTTCAGGTGGAGAGAAAAAGCGAAACGAAATTTTTCAAATGGCCATGTTAGAACCAAAATTGGCTATTCTTGACGAAACTGATTCCGGTCTTGATATTGATGCTTTACGAATTGTTGCCAATGGCGTCAATGCTTTGAAATCAAAAGACAATGCAACAATCGTTGTAACTCACTACCAAAGATTGCTTGATTATATCGTTCCAGATTTTGTTCATGTACTGTATAATGGAAAAATAGTAAAGTCAGGCACAAAAGAACTGGCTTTTGAATTAGAAGAAAAAGGATACGATTGGATCAAAGAAGAGGTTGACGCTTCGGCTTAAAGCATTATAGGTGATGGAGAAAATATCAGGACAACTAATTCTTAATGCACTAACCGATCAATTCGAAACTTTTGAGAAATCACTCAACGGTCAGAGTAAATCAAATGCGCATCAAATTAGAAAAAATGCATTCAACCATTTGGTGGAGCATGGCTTCCCACATGCAAAAAGCGAAGAGTACAAATTCACTAACCTCACAAAAGCTTTAGAAAAGAATTTTGAACTAAGAACGGCTCAGCGTAGCCCTTCCCTATCTAACAAACAAATTTCAAGTGTCGAAATCGAAAATCTTGATGCACACAAAATTGTATTTATTAACGGGAAATATTCTGAGACACATTCCGACAAGATTGATGTAACTGGACTCAAAATAATCCCACTTAATAAAGCTTTAAAAGACAGCCCTGAAAAATTAGAGGCCATTTTCAGTACTAAGGCAGACTATGAATCGGATCCCTTCATTGCACTGAATACTGCTTTTAGCCAGGATGGAATCTTTATTGAAATTGAAGACAATGTAATTGTAGCGCGACCAATCATGCTCCATTTTATAGGAGACTGTCAGCAAGACGAACTCTTATATCAAATAAGAAACATCGTAAAAGCTGGTAAATTCTCTCAATGCACAATTATTGAGAAATTTGACAACATTGGCTCAACACCAAGCTTCACTAATGCTGTTGTTGAAATTGATGTTGCTGAAAATGCGTTTTTAAAATATTTCAAAATTGAAAACGATACCGACAAGGCATATCACGTTTCAAATATTCATGCCAGCCAAGCGGCAAAGAGCACTTTAACAACAAACACCTATGCACTTAACGGTGCAATTGTTAGAAACAACCTTAACATCATGTTAGAGGATGAAGGTTGTGAGGCTTATATGAATGGACTGTATCTATTAGATGGTAAAACACACGTAGACAATCATACAGTTGTGGATCATAAAAAACCGAATTGCTACTCAAACGAACTCTATAAGGGAATCATGGATGGTAGCTCAAGGGGAGTTTTCAATGGTAAGATCTTTGTTAGAAAGGATGCACAGAAAACGAATGCTTTTCAGTCAAACAAGAACGTTCTTTTAACCAACAAGGCAATTGTCAATACCAAACCACAATTGGAAATCTGGGCTGATGATGTAAAGTGCTCACATGGTTGCACTACTGGTCAACTCGATATGGAAGCCTTATTTTATCTGCAGTCTAGAGGAATTCAGAAGGAAAAAGCGAGAGGAATGTTACTCCAAGCTTTTGCTAATGATGTGCTAGAAACTGTATCAATTGATGCAATTAAAGATTATTTGAAAGCAATTTTTGTTCAACGATTGAAAAAATAGCATGGTAACGTTAAAACAGGCAAAATTAGATATTGAGGCCATCAGAGCCGAATTCCCAATCCTGGATCAAAAGGTCAATGGGAAACAACTGGTTTACCTTGATAATGCCGCAACAAATCAGAAACCACAGCGCGTAATTGATGCATTGACGCATCATTATCAAAAAGACAACGCCAATATCCATAGAGGAATTCACACATTAGCAGAGCGTTCCACAGAGGCGTTTGAAGCTACGCGTGCGGCAATCCAAACTTTCATTAACGCCAATGAAGTAGAAGAAATTATTTTCACCAAAGGCACTTCAGAAAGTATCAACCTTGTTGCTTCTTCCTGGGGAAGGAAGTTCCTAAATGAGGGCGATGAGGTTTTAATTTCTACGTTAGAACACCATTCGAATATTGTTCCTTGGCAAATGATTTGCGAAGAAAAAGGTGCTGTTTTAAAAGTCATGCCCATCAATCAAAAAGGCGAAATCATTTTGGAAGAGATTGATGGCTTGCTTTCAGAAAAAACTAAAATGGTGGCCTTCAATCATGCCTCCAATTCCCTTGGCAGTATCAACCCCGTAAAAGCAATTATTGATAAAGCACACGCTGTTGGTGCGAAAGTATTAATAGATGGCGCTCAAGCTACTTCACATTTAAACATTGATGTTCAAGGTTTAAACGCAGATTTTTATGCTTTTTCAGCGCACAAAATGTACGGACCAACTGGTTTAGGAGTGCTTTATGGCAAAAGGACTGAATTAGAGAAAATGCCTCCTTATCAAGGTGGTGGTGAAATGATCAAAGACGTCTCTTTTGAGAAAACCACCTACAATGACATTCCATATAAGTTCGAAGCCGGCACTCCAGGCATTGCTAATGTTATCGCATTCAAATCAGCTATTGAGTTTATCAATGAATTTGGTAAAGAAAATATTGCAGCGCATGAAGCCGAATTATTGGCGTATGCTACTGCTGAATTAAAGAAGATTAAAGGAATCAGACTTATCGGTGAAGCCAAAGAAAAAGTTGGGGTGCTTTCATTTATTGTAGATGGCGTCCATCATTATGATCTTGGTTTGTGGATGGACGCGAAAGGCGTGGCAGTACGAACAGGACATCACTGTACGCAACCATTAATGGACTTTTATGGAATTGAGGGAAGTGTGAGAGCATCTTTCGCTGTTTATAATACAATTGAGGAGATAGACATTTTTGTAAATGCCTTAAAATCCACAATAGAGAAATTTAAAAATTAAATGAGTCAATCGATTACGGATGTTCAGAATGAAATCATTGAAGAGTTTTCCCTCTTAGACAATGACATGGAAATGATGATCAGCTATGTAATGGAATTAGGTGATCAACTTCCAGTGATGGATGCTTCTCTTCAAACGGAGGGAAATATTGTGAGAGGTTGTCAGTCCAAAGTTTGGCTAAACGCTGAATTCAATAATGGTGAAATCCACTTTGATGCGGATAGCAATACTGCGGTTACCAAAGGGCTTGTAAGTATTTTAGTCAGAATACTTTCTGGCAGAACACCCAATGAAATTGTGGACGCAGATTTAATGTTCATTAATAGAATCGGTCTTAATAGATTCATAGGAACTCAAAGATCTAACGGCCTCGGTGCTATGATAAAACAAATGAAAATTTACGGTCTTGCATACGCTACTAAAGTAGAAAATACCTAAATATCAATACATAAAAATCAATTTGATGGCGGAAGGACTTAAAGAAAACTTGAGGGATGAAGTGAAAACAGCGATAAAAACTGTCTTCGATCCTGAAATCCCAGTAGATGTTTATGAGCTTGGACTTATTTATGAAATCAATGTATTTCCTGTAAATAATGTTTTTGTGCTTATGACATTGACCTCCCCCTCATGTCCGGCTGCTGAAGTAATCCCTGATGAAGTAAAAACTGCCATTAAAGAGATTGAAGGAGTTAATGACGTAGAGGTTGAGGTGACTTTTGACCCGCCATATGAACAAGACATGATGTCGGAAGAAGCAAAATTGGAACTAGGATTCATGTAATTCTGTTAATTGAGAGATTATATAGATTTAAAAAAAGAGTAATTAAAATTATATCAATATGTACCCAGAACATTTACTTGTCCCTTTTAGACAAGAATTAATAGAGGCAGGATTTTCAGAATTTAATACTGCAGAATCAGTGGATGAACATTTGACTGATCATAAAGGAACATCATTAATCGTAATCAATTCAGTTTGTGGTTGTGCGGCTGGTACTGCAAGACCAGGAGTGAAATTAGGATTGAAGTTGTCCGACAAAAAACCTGACAATTTAACAACCGTTTTCGCAGGTGGTGATGTAGAAGCAACTGCTAAGGTGAGAGAATATACATTGCCATATCCTCCGTCATCTCCAGCTGTAGCTTTATTTAAAGATGGTGAGTTAGTTCACATGATTGAAAGACACCATATCGAAGGCCGTTCTGCTGAAATAATCGGTAATCATTTAGCCGATGTTTTTGAAGAATATTGTTAAAATTTAGAAATTCATAATAACAAAAAAGAGAGAATTTCGATTGTTCCTTTTTTATACTTACGTTTTTTGAACTAATAAAAATTGTCCACGTTAAGTGAATTAAAAATTAGTTCAAAGCTCACTTTTTAGTCAAAATTTGTTTAGCTGATAATCCCAATTATAATTTTAAAATGAAGGTAGCCATATTTAGAAAAGAGCATTTTAATGCTGCGCATAGGTTACACAACCCTGATTGGTCTGACGAAAAAAATCGTCAAGTTTTCGGGAAGTGTAATAATGAATTTTACCATGGCCACAATTATGATTTGGTGGTCAAACTTTCTGGAGAACCATCTCCGGAAACAGGTTATGTCTATGACATGAAGATATTAAGTGATTTAATTCGAGATAAAATCACAGAAAGATTTGACCATAAAAATTTGAATCTGGATGTACCTGAATTCAAAAAATTAAACCCAACTGCAGAGAATATTGCAAGAGTAATTTATGATATTCTAAGACAAGAAATTGAAGTAAAATTTGATTTAAAAATCACATTATATGAAACAGAACGCAACTTTGTTGAATACCCAGCTTGATCAACAATCACAAGAAACTCAAAACATGAAAGTATCGACCAATTTGGACGACTCTCATAAAATTGAATTGATTGAAAATAAATTCAGGGAAATCATGGAGATCATGGGTTTAGACTTAACCGATGATAGCTTAATAGATACCCCTAGAAGGGTTGCTAAAATGTACGTAAAAGAGATATTTAGCGGACTAAACCCAGCAAACAAACCCGCTGTCACACTTTTCGAGAACAAATACCAATACAAAGAGATGTTGATAGAAAAAGATATCACTTTCTACTCCAATTGCGAACATCATTTTGTTCCCATAATTGGTAAGGCCCATGTCGCCTATATTGCCAATGATCATGTAATTGGACTTTCAAAAATTAATAGGATCGTTGAATTTTTTGCTAGAAGGCCTCAAGTACAAGAGCGTTTAACAGTACAAATAGCAAATGAGATTAAGTCGCTTTTAAACACTGAAGATGTAGCTGTTGTTATTGAGGCTGATCATTTGTGCGTTTCTTCCAGAGGAATCAAAGATGTTAATAGCGACACGACTACAACTCAGTTCTATGGTAAATTTCAAGAATCTACTACTAAGAATGAATTTCTGACTTATATAGCCAAGTAAATAAAACACTTTAGAAAGGCTTAATGCACTTTGCATTCTTCAAACACACCAGTGAGTCAAATTTTATTTGCATCATTTATTTGACAAAACCCATTCTCAACTACCTGATTAACAGTATACTATCTCCTTTTTCCTCTTAAAATTTTAAGGTCTTAAATATCTTTTTTTTAAAGTCGACATCGCCTATCTTTGCACGACTTTAAAAAATAGAATAAAACAATATGGAATACTTAATTTATGCAGTTCCAGTCCTTGGACTTTTAGGTCTGCTCGTTATGGTAATTAAAGCCAAATGGGTGAACAAACAAGATGCTGGAGATCAAAAAATGCAAGACCTTGCCAAGTACATCCGCGAAGGAGCGATGGCATTTCTAAGTGCGGAATATCGCGTACTTGCAATTTTTGTAGTAGCTGCTGGAGCATTGCTCGCCTTAGTTTCAACACTCGTTGAAACAACACACATTTTTATAGTAGTATCATTTATCATTGGTGCATTTTTCTCTGCATGGGCAGGAAATATGGGAATGAGAATTGCTACAGCTGCTAATGTCAGAACAACTCAAGCTGCTAGAACAAGCATATCCAAGGCCCTTAAAGTGTCTTTCACTGCTGGGACTGTAATGGGACTCGGTGTAGCTGGATTAGCCGTTTTTGGTTTAAGTATGATGTTCATCTTTCTATTCCAATTTTTCATGGGTGGTGAGTGGACAAACAATAACGATATGACTGTTGTTCTTGAAGCCCTTGCTGGCTTTTCATTAGGTGCAGAATCAATTGCCCTTTTTGCCAGAGTGGGTGGTGGTATATATACGAAAGCAGCCGATGTTGGTGCTGACTTAGTAGGTAAAGTAGAAGCCGGAATTCCAGAAGATGATCCAAGAAACCCTGCGACAATTGCAGATAATGTGGGTGATAACGTGGGTGACGTTGCAGGAATGGGAGCCGATTTATTTGGATCTTATGTTGCAACTGTGCTAGCTTCTATGGTATTAGGAAATTATGTCATCCGTGACATGGGTGGTGCAATAGATGACCAATTTAATGGCATTGGACCAATCTTATTGCCACTTGTAATCGCAGGTCTAGGGATTGTATTTTCTATAATTGGTACGTTATTCATTAAGGTGAATGGCACTGATGCAAAAGAAAAAGAAATTCAATCTGCATTAAACAAAGGAAACTGGGGATCAATTATATTGACAGGTATTGCTTGTTACTTTTTGATCAAATTCATGTTACCTGAAACTATGCAAATGGAATTGTTTGGTGAAGGCATTAAGGACATTACATCTACTAACGTATTTGGAGCTGTACTTGTCGGATTATTCGTTGGCGGTGCAATTTCTTATATGACTGAATACTTTACTGCACTTGGAAAAAAGCCAGTAATGTCTATTATTCAAAATTCATCTACTGGTGCTGCAACTAACATTATTGCAGGTTTAGCCGCAGGTATGAAATCTACCTTTGCCCCTGTTCTTCTTTTCGCTGGTGCAATTTGGGGAGCTTATGAATTAGCTGGCTTTTATGGTGTTGGAATTGCAGCTTCTGCGATGATGGCAACAACGGCCATGCAGCTTGCAATTGATGCATTTGGACCAATAGCAGATAATGCTGGTGGAATTGCAGAAATGAGCGGTTGCCCTGATGAGGTAAGAACAAGAACTGATGTTCTTGATACTGTTGGAAATACTACTGCAGCAATTGGTAAAGGTTTTGCAATTGCATCTGCCGCCTTAACGGCATTGGCACTTTTTGCAGCATATGTAACGTTTACTGGCATTGATGGAATTAACATATTTAAAGCTGATGTATTAGCTGCCTTATTCATTGGTGGAATGATCCCAGTTATCTTCTCTGCCCTAGCTATGGAATCAGTAGGCAAGGCAGCCATGGAAATGGTAAAAGAAGTAAGACGTCAGTTCAGAGAAATTCCTGGAATCATGGAAGGTACAGCTACACCAGAATATGGTAAATGTGTTGATATTTCAACCAAAGCAGCGATTAGAGAAATGGTACTTCCGGGTGCAATTACTATCATCTTCCCAATCTTAATTGGTTTCATCATGGGGCCTGAGCCTTTAGGAGCATATATGGCCGGAGTTGCTGTATCAGGTGTTGTTTGGGCAATCTTCCAGAACAATGCTGGTGGAGCTTGGGACAACGCTAAGAAAGCTTTCGAAGCTGGTGTAGTAATTGACGGAGAAATGACTTACAAAGGTTCTGAAGCGCACAAAGCTGCTGTGACTGGAGATACTGTTGGTGATCCATTCAAAGATACTTCTGGTCCTTCAATGAACATCTTAATTAAACTGACTTGTTTGATTGGTTTGGTTATCGCCCCAATTTTGGGAGGTGGTCATGAAACACCTGTTGACAATACTGTTTTATTAGAAGAGCCAGTTCAAGAGATTATAGTTGAGGAAGTTGCTGAAGCAATTACTAAAGTGAACTAATTAATCTGACTCAAAAAAAGGCCATTTCAAATATTTGAAATGGCCTTTTTTCATTAATCATTATTAGTTATTTTAGAAAGAAGAATATCAGCATCTTTAGCACGCATATATTTCCCCCTAAAAGTTATTGTTTGTGAATTATACCTTAGTTGAGCATCTACAATATCTCCCCTAATATCAATAGCAATAGTCCTGCCTCTACTATAAACTATATTTACCTTTAAAGCTTTGCCCATACCAAGGTCTTCTATTTTAGTTTTTCCGATTAACCCTTTCATAGTTACTGCCTTCTTATCTCCATATTTGGATTTAGAGTTATCAAGTGCACTAGACACAGTCATCACACGAGAGAATTCAATAGAGAGAGTATCCCCGTAAATTTGAATGAAACTTGAATTATCTGCCACAGGAACTGTCCCAGTGTCATCGTGCATCATTTTCAAGAACATCACAAAATCTTTGGTCTCGATCATACGTTTGCCTTCAGCCTTAAAGAGTTCGTAATTCTGTTCAGCCTCCTTCTTCGATTGTTTCTTGGCGGCTTTCTTCTCTTGTTTAGCTACCTTTTTCTCTTCCTTAGTTAGTTTTTGAGCAGATAATGTGCCAACTGCCAATACTAATACTGTTATCATTAAAACTAAACTCTTCATTTATCTCGATGCTTAAATGCTCCAGTATTATTGATTTAAATCAACAATAATTTTCAGTGAAGGTACAATTTCTATATTCATCAAGGTTTATTTGTGCTTTCTATTTCAGGTCCCATTAATGTCATAACCTAAGAAGTAACAACTAAATAGTAATAGTTAAGCTATAAATAAGGCCCTTTCAAATATTTGAAATGGCCTTATTTATGGGGTACAAAATTTCTAATTGTCAGTCCATCCTTGAAGTAAGAATGCATCTTTCAAAGCAATGTATTTACCACTAAAATTAATGGTGCCTCCACTGTCGATCATCTGAGCTTTTACCGTACTCCCCATTATATCAATATAAATAGTAGCCACTCCTTGAATTGAGGGAGAAACAAAGTCGACTCGAACATTTACTGACTTGCCCTCACCTAAATCTTTGGCTTCTAATTTTCTAATAGTGCCTTTATAAGTATTACCTCCCATGTCGTTAGTACCTCCAACATCCGGTCGGTTCAAAGCAAACTGCACAACAATTTTGTCACCTTCTATTTTCACAAAATTCGAATTATCTACGACAGGAATTGGTCGCGTATCCCTACCACTGATCATTTGTGCTATCAAGACAAAATCTCTTGACTCGATCATTTTCTTCCCTTCGGCTTTATAGATTTCGTAATTCTCCTTCTCTTCTGCTTTAGCGCGTTTTTTTGCTTCCTTTTTTTCTTGTTTGGCTGCCTTTTTTTCGGCTTTTGTCAATTTCTGAGCTGATAGCGTTCCCGCTGCCAACACCATGACTGCCATCAACATTATTAAGCGTTTCATGATTGCATTTGTTTAAGGTGGTACATTCTATTCCCTTAAAACGACAATAATCTTAAATCAATATACATTCATTTCTTTGACATCAAAAAAAGAATTCAGCATCCATTACAATTTTTACTCGTATCGCAGGGAGGTTATAGGGTCTTGACTAGCGGCCCTTTTTGCTGGAGCAATCCCAAAAACCACGCCTACCGTAACAGCTACACCAAATGACAAAATAATTGAATAAAAACTGACAATAGTTGGGATATCAGCCATTTCGGCAATTCCATAGGCAATAGAAAGGCCGAAAATCACGCCTACCATTCCTCCTGAAAAACTGATCATAACAGCCTCTAATAAAAATTAATAGATAATATCAATTCGAGTTGCCCCTAACGACATTCTCAAACCAATCTCTTTGATTCGTTCAAGTACAGTGGCCAACATGATATTCATAATACCTATACCTCCTACTAACAATGAGATTCCGGCAATACCACCTAGTACATAGCTGAAGATGTTTTTGGTCCGTTTGAGTAACGATAAGTTTAGTTTTAATTTTTGCGATAACAATATTTAATTGACCTATTAAATGTTAAAAATTCATAAATTGATCCCAACAACACGACCCGTGCACATTTAAGATGAGTAACTTCCCCTATCCATTACAAAAAATGTAACATTTCTTTCATCTCTTTAATTAATGATGACATGAACCCTCTAAAAGTTTTAACTTCGCGATCTTCAAAATGTTACAATGAACTACCTCTCTTTAGAATCAGTAAATAAAACCTTTGGTGACAGAACCATCCTGGAGAAAGTTACTTTTGGTATTGACCAAGGTCAGAAAGTTGCCTTAGTAGGTGTTAACGGTTCTGGTAAGTCAACTTTGCTTAAAATAGTATCTGGAATCGAGCAAGCCGATTCAGGTGATGTTGTTTTTAGAAACAACATAATCGTACGCTCACTACTCCAAAACCCCGAATTCAAAGATAATCAAACGGTAATAGATGCTGTATTTGACGCAGATGACGAAGCCCTAAAGCTGATTCGTGATTACCAGAATTTACTCCTTAAAATGGAGGCCGGTTTGTCAGACGGTGAAGGCTTGCAACCTCTCATTGATCGAATCGATGGCTTAAATGCTTGGGATAGAGAGAGTCAAATCAAGCAAATACTTAGCAAGCTTGGCATAGTCAATTTCAATAAAAAAGTAAACCAACTATCTGGTGGTCAGCAAAAAAGAATTTCAATAGCACAAGTTTTGATCCAAAGACCTGACCTTCTTATTCTTGATGAACCTACCAATCACCTTGATATTGACACCATTGAGTGGCTTGAAAGTTATTTAAGTCAGCAGAACATGTCCTTAATTCTGGTGACACACGATCGCTATTTCTTAGAAAAGGTAACGAATGAAATTTTTGAATTAGATGAGGGCGTAATTCATAGGTACAAAGGAGACTACGGTCATTTTCTAGAAAAGAAAGCAGAAAGACACGAGAACGAAGCTTCTGGAGTTTCAAAGGCACAAAACTTGTACCGTAAGGAACTAGATTGGATCAGGCGGATGCCTAAAGCAAGAGGTACCAAAGCCAAATACAGAGTAGAAAGTTTCGAGGATACCAAATCCAAAGCATTCAGCGGTAAATCCACGGATTCACTTGAGCTTCAAGCCAAAGCCTCTCGACAGGGCAAGAAAGTATTAGAGATTGATTCAATTTCTCATGGCTTTGAGGATATCGAGTTAATCAAAAACTTCTCTTACATATTCAAAAGAAAAGACCGCGTTGGAATTGTAGGGCCAAATGGTGTTGGAAAAACCACGTTTCTGAAAGTTTTAACTACAGAACTTCAACCAACTTCTGGAGAAATTGAAAAAGGACAAACCACGAAGTTCGGCTATTACAAACAACAAGAACTTAGCTTTAATGATAAACAAACCGTACTTGATTTCGCCAAAGACATAGCCGAGGTGATTACTTTAGGAAACGGATCTGTCATTACGGTTTCTCAATTTCTAACCAAATTCCTCTTCCCCCCTGCTGTACAATACAAACCAATTGGAAAATTAAGCGGTGGTGAAAAAAGACGGTTGCAATTATTAGAAGTGCTTATTCAAAGCCCGAACTTTCTGATTCTTGATGAACCAACCAACGACCTTGACCTAATAACACTAAATACACTCGAAAATTATCTTGATGAATTTGATGGCTGTTTAATCCTTGTTTCACACGACAGGTATTTTATGGACAAATTAGTAGAACACCTTTTTGTATTCGAAGGCGATGGAATAATAACTGACTTCCCAGGTAACTACACCGACTTTAGAAGTCAATTACTAAGTGCACCAGTAAAAAAGAAGGTCGAAAAGAAAAAGGAAGCGGTCGTTGTAGCGCCTTCTCCAGAGAAGAAAAAGCTTTCATTCAGTGAAAAAAGAGAGTTTGATCAATTAGAAAAAGACATTGCCAAACTAGAGCTTGAAAAAACGGAGTTAGAGGATAAATTAAACCTCGGTTCAGAGAGTCATGAAGAATTAGCCAATTGGTCCAAAACCATAAATTCAATAGGCAACGATTTAGATGAAAAAGAAATGCGCTGGCTTGAATTATCAGAATTAACTAATTGAACAGGCACATTTTATTTATTCCTAATGGCCCTACTTTTATCCAATCCTGCTTCAGCTACAGTAATTAACAATGTCAATTTAATGGCATCAGCTCCATTCGTATTCATCCACCACTCGTTCAATGAATGAGCAGAAGATCCAACTCCACCTCTACCTAAGGTAACAGCAGGAATCCCTTTTGAAATCGGAATGTTCGAGTTTGTCGATCCTCTCGTTAATGAAGGCTTCACACCAAAATATTGCGTTCCGGCCATTGAACGTTGTATCAAAGGTAAATCAGTCCCTAACTCACCACTTGGGCGATCACCAATTGGCTCTAGTTCTAAGGTTAGTTTAGCACCTTTTTTTACCGTGGCATTATAATCAACCAAAGCACGATTCATGGCGGCCTTAAATAGCTGATCAATTTCTATTAATCTATCCGGACTCACAGAGCGCATATCCACTTCCATCCAAGATTCAAATGGTATTGAATTTACAGAAGTTCCTCCACCCATTCTCCCAACGTTAAAACTTGTTTTGACTCCAGAATCGGTATACTCAGTGGCATCGATAGTGAAATATTCTATCGCTTTTCCTATGGCATGGTGTGGATTTGCTAAACCAAATGCGCCCCAAGAATGTCCACCTGGCCCTTTGAAAATGGCCTTATAACGTTTAGAACCTAATCCTTTATTATTGACCCTTCCGATGGCTCCCCCATCAATTGAAATCCAAGAATCAATTTTTATTTTTCCTTGTTCAAAGATATGTCTTACTCCTCTGAGGTCTCCAAGACCTTCTTCACCAACAGAGCCAACAAAAAGCAAATCAGCCTCTGTTTGAATTTGATTTTCGGTCAATGCCCTTAGTGTAGTCAATACAACGACCAAGCCCCTGGTATCATCACCAATACCTGGTGCATACATGGTATCTCCTTTGTATTTCACTTTCACATCTGTTCCTTCCGGAAAAACAGTGTCCAAATGAGCATCTAAAGCCACCGTTCTATCTCCTTTTGTGCCTTTCTTCAGGGCAAGTACATTGCCTACTTCATCAATCCATGCTTCATCAGCTCCTGCCTCCAAAAGCATCTTTTTATACTGTTCAGCACGTTTTTCTTCTTTGAAAGGAGGCGCTTCAATTTCTGTAAGTAATATCAAATCACTCTGAGACAATGGTTCAAGCGCAACGATCGTGGCAAAAGCCGCTTCAATCTGCTTGTTTTTTACCAACTTGTCTATCTCTTTGGTATATACTTTCTCTATTTTAACGTCTTGTGCTAAAATTGTGTAAGATGATAATGCAATTAAGATGAGGTAACTAAATAATCGTTTTTTCATGGGACTCTTATGATTTAAGGCTGACGAAATATAAGGTTTATTTCTTATCAAGAATAACCAATTTTTATTAACCAATGCTTGTGAGAATGCTGCTATGCGAACAGGTAAATTAGGTTTTAATGTTAGCTTGAATTAAATTATTCAAGTTTAAACATCCCCAATCAATTTTATTCGAGCAAAATCACCAAGATGTTGCAATTTTTTAGAAGAATTAGGAATAAACAAATGAAATCAAATAATGCACCTCAATATTTAAAATATGTCTTTGGTGAAATCATTCTTGTGGTAGCAGGTATTTTAATAGCATTGAGTATCAACAATTTGAATCAAAAGAGAAAAGACATAGCTAAAGAGCAAATAATTTTGAGTCAGCTCAAGGAAGATTATGAAGCTAACAAGCTACAACTCGAAGAAAAGGTGATTATGAGAAACACCATTTTAAATGCTTCATTTGACGTGCTAGGCTATTTTGATAACCCTAGGCAAGTGAATCGTGATAGTCTCATTAATAAAATTCAAACCTTAATAAACGATCCCACCTTTGATCCCATACACAATGACCTCATTAGTTCAGGCAACTTAAGATTGATTAGAAATCAGAAATTAAAAAGATTATTATCCAATTGGTCGTCCGAAATTATCCAGTTACAGGAAGTAGAATTAGATTTTAAAAATATGAGAAATAATATCATATTACCTTTTTTTATCAAATCAGGACTTGGAAGAGATGTTAGTAATTCAGCTTGGAACACTATGCCAATTTACATCCTTGATCAAAAAAAGGCTTAACAATTCAATAAATTTTAAATAATCATGAATTGGAAGGTATTTTGACTAACGCCATTACATTCAACAATATTGCAAATTTGCAGTCTGAGGCTTTGAAAGACAGAATTCAAAGCATTCTTGACTTGATCGACACCCAAATAAATTGAATACCGTGAATTAAACAAGACACAAGTACTTTAATAGGTACAATTGTTACTTAAAATATGAGATGAAAAGTAGATTTATATTCTTATTAACAATCCCGCTTTTGATATTAATTTCGTCATGTACAAAAGATGAAGTTGATGTTGTGCCAGAATTGGAACTCAGTGAGAATCAGCTTCAACTCATTGACAATTTTAAGCAAGTCGCATTGGTTCAACATGGTTTTCCTGGAAAATTTACGTACAAATGGAAATCTACAATGAACATATTTATTGAAGGGAGCCCTACTACCGAACACATAGAAAAAACCCAACAAACAATAAATATAATCAACAGTATAAGCACAGATGGTTTCAAAATTCAGCTTGTAAGTGATATTAACAAATCCAATACCAATATGTTTTTTGGATCAAGAGAAGCCTATAATGAAAAATACGCTGAAACATTCCCTAGCAACAGTACAACCACTGCAGGTCATTTTACACAAATACCCAATATAAATAGGATCCTTGACAATGGAGTGATTTGGATAGGCACAGATTTAGTGAATTCGGCTAATCAAAATGCAGTCATTGTACACGAAATTACGCACGCAATAGGTCTTTTAAGTCATGCCGTTGGACGTTTGAGCGTTATTAACCATTCATTAAGACTTGATAGACTGATTGCGGATTTTACCGAAATTGATAAGGAAATAATCAGGTTATTATATCACCCAAGCATGAATGCTGGTTTCGATGATGATCAAGTGGACAGAATATTAACAAAAATTCTACTGGACCAATAAGTATCATCTTAATTGGCTCCTTTTCACATTAATGGATTAACCCATAGGCTGATCGCGAACCACCTAACTACTCTTGATTATCGCTAAATAAGATTAATCCTTATCTTAACATTTCAGCCATTAATAATAACTGATGAAGTCTATTTTAGTCATTGTACTTTTCGCGCTTAATATGAGTATTGTAACAGGTCAGGAAACTGATTATGGACAGCGATACATAGAAGACTGGAAACAATTCTATCCTTCAAAAGCATTGAGCAGAGGGATTCATAATTCAATATATCAATATGAAGATCGCTCAGTTAAAAACATTAGCGCATGGCTTCTATTGAATAAGCAGCTACTCGTAATTACATCAGATCAATCCCATCCTTTTACTGTCAAAAACAAAATAGATGCGCGATTGCTTAAAATTCAGGCGCTAAAGGAAATTGACACTTGGGAGCAAGAAAAACCACATCAGAATTCATTGGCCCTCTATACATCACTCATTAATCGTGCAGTTTCACCAGTATCCCAGGCAAACTATCTTAATGCCGATGAAAAAGTGAATATTAATTGTGAGCGCCTTTCAGCCATTCAAGCACTTGCTGCTTCAGCCATTGAATCACTTTCAAGTAGTAGTGCAGATGAAATTAATTCAAGCCTGGCAAGACTCAAGCGCTCAGAAAATTACTTTAGAACAATCGGAAATGTAAGTAATGGATTTAATCTGGATGGTAGTTGTGAGAATATGGCAAATAAGGGTGAGGCAACTGCCAATAGTATTGCTCAGTTGATAAAATTTGCTCAGGAGCAACTTTTGCCAAAAGCCATAAGTTCTAGTCCTATTCTGGGAAAAACAGGTTATAGCAGAGCATTGTCCCTTTATACAGACACTGACCTTACGCCTTCTGCACTTTCGGAAATGGCTTTGAGTGAAATCAATTTGGTCCGAGGCCTAATGCTAGACGTTTCTAAAAATTATTTTCAAGAACAATCTCCCAACCTTCCCCTTCCAAAAGATGAAAAGGAATTAATCGATTTCGCACTCAGGGCAATGGAAAAGGATGCACCAACCAGCAGTGCTGACTATCTCGAATTTTGGACAGAACTGAACGCCAAGGCCATAAAATTTATTGAGGAGAAGGAAATAGCCACATTACCTGAATTTCAAACCCTCCGCATTATGACTGCGCCCGAAAGTGCAGGAGCTTCTGCTAGAATCGGATGGGTAGCAAGCGCACCTCCTTTTGATCCCAATCCTGTAACAACACTTTACTTGCCCTCTATTCCAGAAACATTGCCTGAGCAAGAACGAATTGACTTTTGGGCATCATTTAACAAACCATTTAATAGAATAATTGTCATCCATGAATTATTCCCGGGACATTATATGCAAATAAAAATTAGTCGAGAAAGCCCGCACCCAGTCCGCTTACTCTTCCCATATAGCTTGTACATCGAAGGATGGGCAACATTTACAGAGAAGGTAGCCTTGGATGCCGGTTGGGAAGCAGGTAACTCACTTACGATGTTAGCACACCTTCGCAAACGAATGGAAAATGCCAACAGGGCCTATCAATCTGTTCAGGTACATTACAACGGTTGGGACAAAGCACAAGTCATGAAATTCTCCACTGAGTCTGCCTTGCTTGCACCACAGTTCGCGAGTAGCTTATGGGGAAGACTGATACGCTCACCAATGCAGATGACATCCTATTTTTTAGGAGGAAGTGAATTTAGAACGCTCTATTTTTCAGAAAAGGACCGGCTTGGGGATGATTTTGTACTTAAAAATTTCATGGATTTGATACTCAAGTCAGGTCCGATTCCAATTGATGAATTCTCACCGATTTTATCTCAAAATTTCCAGAAAGACTAATTATGACTATAGACCGAATTGAACTCCAAAATGGATATTCTATTTCTCGTATAATCAAAGGCGGATGGCATTTAGCAGGCGGACATGGGTCTGTTGATGAAAGAGAAGCCATTGCAGATATGAGGGCATTTGTGGCTGCAGGAATAACCACTTTCGATTGTGCTGACATTTATACTGGCGTTGAGGAATTGATAGGTAAGTTTTTAAAAAGTCATAGGGCTGAGTTTAATTCTGGTGATTTGGCACCCATTCAGATTCACACCAAATATGTGCCTGACTATAGTGCATTGGCTACGCTTACTAGGGAGGATACAGCAACCATAATAGACCGTTCGCTCATCAGACTTGGTGTTGAACAACTCGACCTCGTACAGTTCGCTTGGTGGGACTATTCATTCCCTGGTTATATTGAAGCAGCACATCACCTTAAAGAGTTACAGCAGCAGGGTAAAATTCGCCATATTGGTATTACTAATTTTGATGCAAAGCACATCAAGGAACTTGTAGACGCAGGCATTCCAATCATTTCCAACCAATTACAATATTCCGTTTTAGACCACCGAGCACAACATGATTCTCAAGCATTAGCAGAAGCTTATGACATTCCTTTTCTATGCTATGGCAGCATTGCAGGTGGATTTATCAGTGATCGTTATTTGAATGCGCCTGACCCAAAGGCACCTCTTGAAAATCGTTCTCTGATTAAGTACAGGTTAATTATTAATGAGTTTGGTGGATATAGCCTATTTCAAGAGTTGCTGAATAAATTAAGATCGATAGCTAATAAACACGAGGTTGATATAGCAGAAATTGCCATGGCTTATGTACTTCAAAAACCAAAAGTAGCCAGTGTCATTGTTGGGGCTCGAAACCAAAAACACATAAATAAATTGCAAAAAGTAGCCAATATCCTACTTGATGCTGAAGACCTTGCTAACATAAAATCAATTGTTGATCGAAGTCAAGGACCAAATGGGTCAGTAAATGAGCTAGAGAGAGACAAAACAGGTAAACACGGATCAATAATGCGCTATAATCTCAACAGCTAGGCTACAATAATGGATTTAGAAAAGCAAAATGAGTCAACCTCAAAACCCATCTCCTTCTATGGCGGAATTATGGGTGCGCTATTTCCATTTATCGTTTTTGTCACTGGAGTAATTATAGTAGCACTTTCTGGTGCTCCTGATGAAAAAGGATTCTGGCCCATATTGATTCTTTCCTTGGCACTCGGCCTTTTCTTATCAAAAGACAAAAATGCATTCAGTGAGACCGTCATAGAAGGTATGTCTCAAAAAATTGTCATGATTATGATCACGGCTTGGCTATTAGCGTCCATCATTGGGGTGCTAATGACTGTAACAGGATTTGTTGAGGCACTTACTTGGATCATTGGTAAAATGCAAATGGGAGGCGTAGGCTTCATCATAACCACTTTTGTAATCTGTTCTATTGTATCGCTCTCCACAGGATCAAGTTTTGCTACCATATTGATTTGCGGTCCAATCCTATATCCCGCAGGTGGACTCGCAGGAGCGCACCTTGCAACGCTAGTTGGTGCCATCATTGGAGGAGCAACATTTGGAGATTTTATCGCACCAATATCAGATACAACCATAGCGAGCGCGCTTAGCCAAAAGGCGAAAATTGGCGAGACCGTTAGAAGTAGGATAAAATATATTGTACCTGCTTCAATTCTAGCATTGATTGCTTTTTTTATTAGTGGCACCATTAACGCATCTCCTGCTGAGTACAGTAACATAGAATTGTCTGGTGACCCAAAAGGTCTACCAATGTTGATCGTACCGATTGTAATCATCACTCTATTTCTTAAAGGCAAACACCTCATTTACGGTTTACTTACAGGCTTGGTAGTTGGCGTAATAATTGGATTGAGTTTTGGATTATTACCTGTCGATAAAATTTTTGCTTTAGACCTTGAAAACATCAGTGCCACAAGCTTCATTATTGATGGTATTAATAGGGCTGTTGGCATAAGTTTCTTCACAATATTGCTTATGGGGCTTGTGGCTACACTAAAGTCAAGCGGAGTCATCCAAAAACTAGTCGATTTTGCTTCGGAACGGAGCAAAACAAAAAAGCAAGCGGAAGGTTGGATTTCAGGCACAGTTGGCGCTGCAGTATTACTCACCACACATAGTATTGTGGCCATTTTAATGGTCTCAGAATTTGCCAATAAAACTGGTGAGAAATCAAATATTAACCCCATAAGAAGGGCCAATATTTTAAGCCTTACAACTTGTGTGTTTCCCTTTTTACTCCCCTACTTCATTCCTACGATTTTGGTGGCAAATACTACTGCTTCGGGTCAAGAATATGGAATACCATCCGTAGCACCGCTACAAGCTGGGATGTATAATTTTGTAGCATGGGCATTATTATTAATATTGATTTTAGTAATTTTCTTTAGTTATGGAAGAAAAACTGACAGATCTAGTAACAATGAATAACAAGGCAATTACTTTTAAGAAAATTAAATAATGACAGAAAAGAAGAAGTTAGCAGACGATCAGTTCGAACTTTATGACCTCAAAGTGGTTGTGGAATCCATAGGAGGTAATTGTACCTGTGAAATGTCTGTTGGAGATTGTTTCCATCTCAAAAGTGGTAAAATCTCAATGCCAGAAGGTAAAGATTTCTGTTTGTATGCCTTGCAATCGACTATCCCGCTTCTCCCTACCAAACAACGGATAAATCATCCTGCCGACTGGATGGAAACGGATTCAAGAGTAATCTGTCCAGACCCCGCTTGTAAGCTTATAATGAGAATTGACAGAGATGGTTCAAGGGTATTGAATCATGATGATGTAAGTCCCATTTCTTGGGATAAAAACTAATTTACTTTTACCAGCCTTCTCCCTTAAACTCCTTGGTTTTGGCATAGGCAATTGTATGCTCCAAATAGTCTTCGATATTGTATTCAGGAATAGGAACAATGGATTCTAATAAAGTAGTATCGTACTCATAAGGATCTGAGGTCAAATACCTATCCAAATGCAAGCCGATTGACCGATAATAAATATCCTCAAGCCTGTTTTTCCCTTCTAACAACAAATCTCCTGTGGAATTCAGGAATGTAAAATTATCAAATCCAACGGTTTTAATTATTCTACTCATACCCGCGACAATATTGGTGCTTTCTGAATGAACAATATTCAATTGTTCAACATCTTGAGTATATACACTAGCAATTACCTTGGCTACATAGTCTACTGGAATAATATTTAATCCTGTTTTAAAGTTTGCAGCAAGTCGGATTGAGGTGTCACCGAAATAGGAGTTGTAGAAAAACTTCCCTAAGAGATAATACACCATATAACTGGAAATAAAATATGGTGACTTCTGGAAAATATTCCCTCCTAGTACGCTAGGCCTTAAAACCTGTACATCTATCCCCTCTGCTTTCCCCCTTTTAAATAAAAATTTCTCAGTGGCATGCTTAGATTCTTCATAAAAATTACGGTACTGAGGAGGTGTAGTAGAATGATAATCGTTGTCTATGAGCCCTCCTATATTACCAATGCTAAAAGCTGTACTGATGTAGGTAAACTTGCTTATATAAGGCGAAAATGTATCAAATATATTTTGCGTTAACTTCAGGTTTCCATCAAAAATAATATCCTTTTGAGAAGGATCAGTTGAGAGGTTCACACAACCTGCCGAATGAATGAAAAAATTCTTCTCCTCCTTACATAAAAAATCTTCTGGTTTGAAAAACGCATCAATACTCAATACTTTGATCCTTTTGAGTATAACACCTATATTTTGAGAGATGAATTCAGGAGCAGCTTCACTTTCCAAGATCTTCATGATTCTTGCCAGTGCGGGCTTTCCATTTTTCTCACGAACTAATAAGAAAATAGTCTTAATGTTCTCTTTTTTCAATAATTCAAAAATGACCTGTGAACCTAGCGTCCCTGTCGCACCTGTTAGAATTACATTTCCTTGGTTTTCTGACATTGTAAGATCCATCAAGCCTGAACTGAATTATTAATGAACTGAATTGATTGTGTATTAAAGACAGCTGGTTGCTCAACATTTACAACATGACCACAATCTGGAACAACATAAACGTCAGAATAAGCATGTGCCTCCGCCAATTTCTCAACAGAAGGAAGAAACAAATGATCTTCTTTTCCCATTAAATATAGCGTAGGAATGTTTATGTCTTTTGATCTAAAAAATCGTAATAATGGATTGATCTCAGAAGAAAGCCTGAACCATTTAATGAATTCCTTTTGATATAATTTTTTAGCCTCTCTTGCAAAAAGTATCCGCGATTGTTTATGGTTTTTACGAGGCATGATTATATAAGCGAAAAACTTATATAGAATCATATAGGGTACTACGGATTTAAAGATTACTCCAAGCTTCATGAGTATCTGTGACCTCACATTTAATTTCATAATTGCACCTGCCAAAACCATACTACTTACTCTTTCAGGATACTTTTCGGCCAAGTTTCTAATTAGAATAGTACCCAAAGAGATTCCAACAAAATGAGATTTTTCTATTTTCAAGAAATCAATGACTTCAATTATATCTTCTGTGATTACATCAAATGTATACTTGGTGTTCAGGATATCCTTTAACTCCATTTTACTTTTACCATGACCTCGCAGGTCTAGAACCAAGACATTGAATTCTGCTTGAAAAGCGCGCACTTGTTTGAACCAAATTGTCGAACTACCTCCCGCTCCATGAACGAAGGTGACCCAATTGGTACAAGTCGCGTGTTTATATATAGTATAGTTAAGCAATGGAGACTTTAGTGTGGCAAAGATACGCCAATTATACACATACGCAGTCTATAATCTAATGATTCAAAGAATTCAAATATCTATTGACAAAAAGAGTGACTTATTTTACTAAGTAAAAGTGAAATAATAGCCACTATATTCTTAGGACTGGAATAATAATTACAAATTGGATGAATGAAAACTCGTAAAACGTTAGTGCTAATTTCTCTTATGATTGCTGGAGAAATGGTTTTCATGTTGCCTTTTGTAGTAGCACGCATCTTTAGACCAACATTTCTTAAAGTTTTTGACATCACCAATTTGGAATTGGGCTTGGCTTTTTCAGTTTATGGAATAGTAGCCATGTTCTCTTATTTTGCTGGCGGCCCCATTGCCGATCGCTATTCTCCGAGAAAATTAATGACAGCCTCTTTGGTTGTAACTGCTTTGGGTGGGATAATAATGGGATTGATCCCTTCCTTGTTTACACTCACCTTACTCTATGGCTTTTGGGGCTTGAGTACCATCCTACTCTACTGGTCAGCTTCTGTAAAAGCGATTAGAGCATATGGGGGTGAACAAACACAAGGCAGAGCATTTGGAATGGTAGATGCAGGAAGAGGATTTGTCGCGGCATTAATTGCTTCGTTATCAGTCTTGATTTTAAATTACCTCTTACCTGTACATGCTGACAATGCCAGTGTCGCTGACCTTTCTAAAGCATTGGGCCAAATTATATTCATTTTTTCTGGACTAATAGTCGCTAGTGCAGTGTTGGTATGGTTCTCTTTTCCGAAAACATTGCCTGACATAGCAAACACAAGACCAAAACTTTCACTTGAAGGTGTCAAGTCAGCCATAAAAAAAAGATCTGTTTGGCTCCAGGCATTAATCGTACTATGCGCCTATGTCGGTTATAAATGCACCGATGATTTTTCCCTTTATGCCAGTGATGTTATGAATATGAATGATGTAAATGCAGCACATATTGGCACCATATCTTTCTGGGTAAGGCCTTTTGCTGCATTAGCAGCTGGTATGCTTGGTGACCGGATATTACATTCAAAAATGGCCGCCTATTGCTTTGTAATAATGATTGTTGGCAGTTTCATAATTAGTTCTGGCATGTTAAAACCTGGTTTAGAATGGTTCATCATACTTACTATTGCCAGCACGAGTGTCGGTATCTATGGATTAAGGGGAGTGTATTTCGCGCTTTTTCAAGAATCAAAAATTCCGTTGGTCTATTTAGGTAGTGCTGCCGGTGTAATTTCAGTAATTGGCTATACACCAGATATATTCATGGGGCCACTAATGGGCTTTGTTCTCGACAGGTCACCAGGGGCACTAGGCCATCGGCACCTATTCGCAATACTTGCTGTTTTCGCAATCTTAGGATTAGTAGCTACCTTAATGTTTAGAAGAACTGTTAAATAGAAAATTCATTAAACAAAATCGTTTTTACTCCTATTTCAATTGATATGCAAAAATCTCGCCTCACTATCCTTCTCCTAACTTTCTGTTTCATTAGTTCAAATTCAATTAGTGCTCAGGACTGGGCTAACTTAAAAGTATTCAAAGATAGAAACAGCACATTAGAAGCACCTAAAGTCAATGAAAGCAGAGTGGTGTTTATGGGTAATTCAATCACACAAGCCTGGTCTAGAATTAGCCCTGAATTCATGAATAATCCATTACACATCAACCGCGGGATAAGTGGGCAAACCACACCACAGATGTTGGTGCGCTTTAGGGCAGATGTCGTTGCACTACAGCCAAAAGCAGTTATAATATTAGCAGGTACTAATGATATTGCAGGAAATAAGGGTCCATCTACTTTGGAGATGATCAGTGACAATATACAGTCGATGGCAGAAATTGCAGATGCCAACGGGATTAAAGTAATTTTAGCTTCCGTCTTACCCGCATACGATTATCCTTGGAAACCTGGTCTTGAGCCGGCTGAAAAAATAGTAAAACTTAATGCCATGATTAAGTCCTATTGCGAGGCAAAAGGTCATGTATATTTGGATTTCTTTAGTGCTATGGCAGACAATCGTAATGGATTAAAAGCTGATCTAGGGAAAGATGGTGTACATCCGAATAAAAAAGGCTATGATATCATGGAGCCCCTTGCCCTTGAAGCAATAAAAAAGGCAATCAATAAATGACACGTCAATTAATCACTTCTGACTACAATGCGTTTTCGCTACTGCGTTCTTTGGGATTAAAAACGGATCCAACTTCTTTTTGGGCCAGTGATTTAGAAGAATTACCTGTACGTCAAGAAAGCTTTGAAAATACACTAAGGGATACTCAACAATTCATTTCTGGATTCTTTAAAGAAAATGAATTAGTTGGCATTCTCGGATTTTTAAGAGAAGATAAAACCAAGCTAGAGCATAAAGGAAGTTTATGGGGTGTTTATATTCACCCTGGTCATCGTGGAAACGGATATGCTAAGTCGATCATGAATTTTGCCATAAAAGAAGCTTTTCAGCTTAATGGGTTAAGACAAATAAACCTTTCTGTCGGGAGCCATAACAAGGCCGCAATGACGCTGTATCTAAAAATGGGTTTCAAAATTTATGGTGAGGAAAAAAATGCCTCATAGGTAAATGGCGTTTTCTATGACGAATTGTATTTGACCAAAACCAAAGATTGAATTTTAATTATTAAACCTACTTTTGTACAAATTTCAACCATGTCAACTTTTGATGATTTAAATCTTTCTGGTGCATTACGCAATGCAATTGCTGATTTACCTTTTGATAGCCCCACACCTATTCAGGAGGCAGCATATCCAGTAGTACTCTCCGGTAAAGACTTGGTTGGAATAGCCCAAACGGGAACAGGTAAGACTTTTGCATATTTACTTCCAATCTTAAGAGACTTAAAATTCTCAAAACAACTGAACCCAAGGATTCTCATTTTAGTACCTACCAGGGAATTAGTCCTTCAAGTTGTAGAACAAGCTGAAATTCTTACTAAATATATGACAGTCAGAATTAAGGGTGTTTACGGTGGCACAAATATCAACACACAAAGGCAAGATGTGGCTTTAGGTGTTGATTTACTTGTTGCTACACCTGGTAGGTTGTATGACCTTGTTTTAAGTCGTGCCTTGCAAATGAAATCTATTAGTAAATTGGTGATTGACGAGGTAGACGTTATGCTCGATCAAGGATTTCGTTTTCAATTGCAGAATATTTTTGAATTGATTCCAGAGAAAAGGCAAAACATCATGTTCTCGGCAACGATGACAGAGGATGTGAATTCGCTGATCAATGATTATTTTTATACACCAGCCAAAATATCGATTGCCGTCAGTGGTACACCGCTTGACAATATTCAACAGCAATGTTATCCGGTTAAAAACTTCTATACCAAAATTAATTTATTAGAAGAACTCCTTTTTGATAAACAAATATTCAAGAAAGTACTGGTGTTTGTAGGGACAAAAAGGGGTGCAGACAGGGTATTTGAAAACTTAGAGGCAACTTATCAAACCCAGCTAGGTATCATTCATTCCAATAAATCGCAGAATGCCAGGATTAGAGCAATCGAGGATTTTGATAACGGTACGAATAGAATTTTGATTGCCACTGATGTGATAGCACGTGGGCTCGATTTGGATCAAGTTTCGCACGTTATCAGTTTTGACGTGCCAGAATACTCTGAGAATTATATGCACAGAATCGGTAGAACAGGTCGTGCAGAAAAGGAAGGCAAATCGATTTTATTCTATACCAAGAAGGAGGAAGAAGACAAAATCGCCATCGAATCATTAATGAAAATTCAGATTCCTGAAATTGAATTTCCTGAGGATGTAGAAAAATCAAGCCTTCTAACTCCTGAAGAGCAACCAAAGGACAAGGAAATCAATAGTGCACATAAACTTTCCACCGTTGACAACCCTGGACCTTCATACCATGAAAAATCTGAAAAAAATCAAAAAGAAAACTTAGGTGGTTCCTACCAAAGAACGATTGCCAAGAAATACAAAAAAACACGTACAAGAGGCGATAAGATTCAGAATATGAACAAGAAAAAACGATAAAACTTCAATAAATCAGTTTCCATTTACCATTGTTAAAAACATCATTTAGTAGATTGGACTTGTTTCGTATCTTATCGATTCAACCATTTTTTACAATCTACTTTAACTATGAGATTCAAACCAACAATGATATTCCTAGCTGCATTCATAATTATGAACAGCTGTCAGCCAGCAACTGATACCAATACAGAGGCTATACATCCAAATTATGATCCTGAAGCCCGTTTGGTGGAGTTGGGTATCACATTACCTTCTCCTCCACAACCAGTTGCCAATTATGTTAATGGGGTAAGAACCGGGAACCTGATCTTTTTGGCGGGTAAAGGACCAAAACGTGCGGATGGCACCGAAATCACCGGCAAACTTGGAGCGGGTGTATCCATAGAAGAAGGTTATGAGGGCGCTCGATTAACAGCTATTAATCAGTTAGCAGTGCTTAAATCAATGTTGGGCGATTTGAAAAAAGTAAAACGTCTTGTCAAAGTATTAGGCATGGTTAATTCAGACCCCAATTTCATTGACCAACCAAAAGTAATTAATGGTTTTTCGGACCTGATGGTGGAAGTATTTGGTGAACGAGGAAAACATGCACGAGCAGCCGTTGGAATGGCATCACTTCCACGAGGGCAAGCAGTAGAAATTGAATTGATTGTAGAGGTCTATGACTAGTGAAATTGCCAGTATTTGTAGCCTTAATAATTAATCAACACACCGCCCTTGTTTATGCCCTCACAAACAAGAGTTTACATTTATTTCAGATGAACAAGTTCAAAATAAATTTAATCGCATTATTCATTTTAAGTATTTCCCTTTTATCCACAAATGGCCTTAAAGCACAAGATGGTGAAATCAAACTTAGGTACTTTGGTACAGCAGGATGGGAAATTACTGACGGTAATGTGACAGTCTTAGTCGACCCTTATATTTCAAGATTGAAATTAGGAGATGGCCCTAACTCCAATAAAGAAGATACAAGAAAAGTATTCAGGCCCTCCGATTATTTTCATTCAGACACAGTATTAATCAATAGTTTGATTACCAAGGCCGATTTTATTCTAGTGCATCACTCCCATTTCGACCACCTCTCAGACGTGCCTTATATTGCCAAAATAACCGGGGCTAAAGTAATTGGAACGGAATCCACTACGAATGTCTTAAAGGCTTATGGTATCCCGAAAGAACAGCTATACACTGTCAAGGGTGGTGAAGATTATCAATTCGAAAACTTCTCTGTTAGAATTCTTGAATCCATTCATTCAGCATTGAACAAGAAACATTATTTCGATTCAAGGACTATTCCTGCAACTGTGACTGCCCCAATGAAAATTTCAGAATTTGTTGAGGGTGGATCATTGATGTTTTTAGCAAGATTCGAGAACCACAAAGTGCTCACAATGGGTTCAATGAATTATATCGAGCGTGAATTATCTGGTTTAAGGCCTGACATTATGTTACCAGGAGTCAACTTCTCACGTTTGGAAATATATAAGTATACCGAACGCATGATGCAGTTAACGGGATTTCCCAAAACAGTAATTCCAGCGCACTGGGATAACTTTAGACTCCCTTATGGATACTCCCAAGAGAAAGCCATCAATGATAAGGTCAAACCTTTTATTGAAGAGGTAAAAGCCGCTTCCCCTAACTCTAATGTGATTACTCCAGTACATTTAGAGGTAATTACTATCAAATGATAATTAGCAGTTGTTTATAAAACTTACTAACAATGATTCGACCATACATTTTAGCAGAAACGAACTGGAAACATCTTAAGGATGAAAAATTCGATTTGGCCATTCTTCCTTGGGGAGCAACAGAAGCCCATAATTACCACCTGCCCTACGCAACTGATGTGATGGAAGGTGATGCCATCGCTGCTGAATCTGCAAGAATTGCATGGAAACAAGGTGCCCAAGTAATCGTATTGCCCGCAATCCCATTTGGCGTTAACTCAGGTCAGGCAGATATCTATCTTGACATTCATTTAAACCCAAGTACTCAATTCGCAATTCTAAATGATATCATTCAAGTACTTAATCGTCAAGGCATTAAAAAACTAATGATTTTGAACAGTCATGGTGGAAATGATTGGAAATCCAGTATTAGAGAACTCGGACTAAAATATCCTGAAATGTTTCTCTGCGTAACAGAATGGTTTAAATCTAATGAGAAAGTCAAATTCTTTGATGCTCCAGGAGATCATGCAGATGAAATGGAAACTAGTTTAATGCTTCATATAAAACCTGATTTAGTATTACCAAAAGAAGATTGGGGTGATGGCGTTGAAAAAAAGAATAAAATTAAGGCATTTTCAGAAAACTGGGCATGGACGGAAAGGCCTTGGTCTCAAATCAGTGAGGATACCGGAGTTGGAAACCCAACCGCAGCAACCAAAGAGAAAGGACAAGATTTTTTTAAAGTTGTATGTGAAAAAATGGCTAAACTTTTTGTTGATTTGGCAGCAATGGACATGGACAATCGATATGAGTAATACATGAACTACCAATAAATGAGCACATCTAGTAAATTGAAAATGTACCAAATTGATGCCTTTACCGAAAAGGTGTTTGGAGGTAATCCTGCTGCCGTATGCGTATTAGATCAATGGATCGATGTTGATCTAATGCAAAACATCGCAGCAGAAAACAATTTGGCAGAAACTGCCTATGTTGTCCAAACAGGACCTGACACTTATAATATTCGTTGGTTCACTCCCACGGTGGAAGTTGATTTGTGCGGTCATGCCACATTAGCTTCAGCTTATACATTATTTAAACATTACGATTATCCGACTGATAAAATCAATTTTCAATCTCAAGCTAGCGGTTCACTTTCTGTTACTAAAAAAGGGGATAACCTCACTTTAGATTTTCCAACCGACATTGTTGAAAAAGTTGATACCCCAAAAGTTTTGATTGAAGCCTTTGGCATTACTCCTATCGAAACTTACAAAGGTAAAACGGATCATGTTTTGGTATATGAAACTCAAAGAAAAGTAGAAAACGCTATTCCAAACCTGGAATTGATCAAAGCTTCAGGTGGGCGTGGCGTAATCATTACGGCTCCTGGCAATGAAGTTGACTTTGTATCCAGATTTTTCGGACCACAAGTTGGTGTTGATGAAGATCCAGTAACAGGTTCTGCACATACTACGCTCACTCCCATTTGGGCTGAAAAACTAGGTAAGAATTTGCTGACTGCCCAACAACTCTCCAAAAGGAAAGGAGATCTGATTTGTGAATTAAAAGGTGATCGCGTGAAAATTACAGGCAAGGCAATTACCTATATGATAGGTGAAATTATCATTTCATAATAAAAAAACCTTCTACTAACGTCATTAGCCTATGATGTTTTTTTTTTAGGATGGAACAAACCGCAGTTTGCGCCATTGTCATTCATCGTCTTTAAGCTACCAGTAATCAAGTGAGTTTTGATCATGGTCGAAACACTGAATTTCAGCCTACTAATTTTTTGACCTTCCCGAAATAATAAAGCCAATAGCCCGGTCCAATTGATAATTATTAGACGAAAGCTTGGTCATTGTAAAACAGGTATTTATAAAAATCAAATAGTACAATTACTATGAAAAGAATATTATCAACTATCATAATAGCCGTAACCTTATTGAGTTGTAATCAAACGGCAAAAAAGGGTGAACAAGAAAGCACACAGAATCAAAAGCCAAACATATTACTCCTTGTAGGAGATGACATTGGGTTTAGTGATTTAGGTGCCTATGGATCTGAAATAGCCACACCAAACATGAACCGTCTAGCCGATGCAGGTGTACGCTTTACAAATTTTCATGCGTCACCTGTTTTTAGTGTTACTCGCTCCATACTTATGACAGGCGCAAACAACATTGAAATGGGACTTGGCGCATTTGACTATTCTTTTTACCCCCCTACTAAAGGGCAACCTGGTTATGAAGGTTACCTTACAAAAAATGCAGTTGCAATCTCAGAGTTATTAAACGATTCAGGTTACGATGTTTACAAGTCCGGAAAATGGCACTTGGGTGGTGAGGAACTTGGAGGTGAAGGTCCATTAGGTTGGGGATTCACAAAAGAATTTGGGATTCTTTCCGGAGGGTCCAATCACTGGAATGATATTGCGATGACACCTGATTTTACTGACCCAAATGGGTTAAAAGTCAAAAGAAAAGAACACTTCACATTGAATGGTGAGCATTATGATCGACCTGAAGGTGTCTATTCAGGAGAATTATACACCAACCATATGCTCGATTTTATCAAGGAAGGACATGCGGAGAACAAACCATGGTTTGCATATATGGCATTTACTACTGCACATTTTCCCATTCAAGCTCCCGTATCCTTAATTGATAAACACTATAAAGGTTATTTAGAACTAGGATATGCAGGTCTTAAGAAATCTAGGTATGAAAAATTAAAAAGTAATGGACTAATTACAGAAACTGCTACAGAACCTTTATTCAATGACATTACCCATAAATGGGAGAGCTTATCACAGCTTGAAAAAGAAATTCAAGCGAGAGTAATGGCCACTTATGCCGCGATGATAGAAGATCAAGACAATAGAACCGGAGAGATCCTAGATTATTTAAAAGAATCTGGTCAATTAGATAACACCTTAATTATTTATTTAACCGACAATGGTCCCGAAGGATTTGAGGCTACTCACCCGCAAACGGGAAATCCGGAAATGGCGCAATGGTTAGAAACACAATTCGACCAAAGTTTTGATGCAATCGGCACCGCAGAGTCGGAGCGAACAATTGGAGTTTCCTGGGCTAACGCTGCAACCGGTGGTTTATAATGGTGGAAGTGGTTCATTGGAGAAGGTGGAATTCGTGTCTCAATGATGATTGTTCCTCCTGGGGCATTTTCTTCAGATTATAGTAGAGCGGGTGAGATTTCAAATGCAGTAGTTTCTGTTAAAGACCTACCGATGACAATTTTAGATTATGCAGGAATTAAACATCCACAAACAACTTACAAGGGTCGAAAAATTGTGAGGCCATCTGGCATCACTGCAAGGCCATTCTTAGAGAATTCTACTGATGAAATTAGAACAATAGATGATTGGTATGCATTCGAATTATTTGGAAACAGTTATGTTATGCAAGGAGACTACAAAGCCACGAAAGTACGTAAAGGTATGTTTGGAGATGGGAAATGGCCTTTATTTAATATAGTGGAAGACCCTTCAGAAATGAAACCTCTAGAAAGCAATATGTCTGATAAATTAGAATCTATGAAATCATTATATGTAGCTTATGCTAAGGAACATAATATCATAGAAGTAGATGAACAATGGAATCCTTTTAAGGCTGCTAGCAAATAAGTAATTAAAAAATTCATTATGAATTATATTAAATCGCTCATAATAGTAGCCAGTTTGGGCCTAATCTCGGCATGTGGCGGGAACGCTTCCAAACAGATTAACAATGAATCTCCAAAAAACATTTCTGAAAAGGTAGATTATAGAAGGAGTCAATTAGAAGCTGCAATATCGCCTTACAATCTTGTGGTTTCTCTCGATCATCATAGGATAGCAGCTGAAGTAGGTGTTTACACGCCTCCTGCTATTGCTACAATATTCTCAAATACTGATACTGATATTGCTTTGATTCAAAAAGCTGAATTAGTCGCACTGGATTTGCCTTTTAAAATTTTGATTTATGCAGAGCCTGATACAATGGATGCGAAAATTACATGTACATGTGCAGGTTTCATTGAGAAAAGGCACCAATTGAATCCTAACTTACTTGAGGATTATGGTAACAGTATGGATAAAATTTTATCTTCTTTTCCAGAGGAAATGGTTTCCAAAACGGATGTATCAACAGTAGAAAAAGGCTTCGGCATAGTTAATATAAAATCTGATTTTGACCATGCTACTACAATTGCCAAACTTCGTGAAATCATCATGTCTCAAGGAGATACAAAGTGGTTTGCTGATGTTGATTATCAAAAGGAGGCATCAACTTTGAATGTAGCAATAAGGCCCACCACTTTACTGCTTTTTGGAGGGCCGGCTCCAGGTGGAAAAGCCATGATAACTAGTCCCAAAATTGGCTTGGATGCTTTTGCCAGAAACTATTGGTCTACGAAAAGGAGAACGGTGAAGTTTGGATAGCTTATAATGATATTGTCGCTTTCGCGGAATTGTATTATCAAGTTTCCACTAAACCGCAACAAATGATAAATCAACGATTGAAAATGACGTTTACTAAAGCAGTAACTATTCCAAAAAACAACTAGAATTAATTCCGATCGTTTGAACTAATTCTTGAGTTAGCCTTTATAGCCCATATAGTTAAGTCAATCAATAATAATTTTATTTTAAACATTAGGCCCTAGACTTCTATTCAATTAGAAGTCTAGGGCCATTTAATATTGTTCATAAAAAACATACCTGCAACCATTTATAAAGTCTACCTTCGGAAAAGAAAGAATGTCTATAGAGCGAAGAGTACAATTGGTTGAAAACCTTTTTCATCAATTGGAGCAAGAATCCGCTCAATTTAAACAGGAGTCTGGAATTGGTTGTGTTGCCGGATGTGGAAAATGTTGTACCTACCCAGATATCGAAGCTTCTCCTTTAGAATTCTTACCCTGGGCCTTTCATTTGTTTTTAAATGGAGAAGCGGATAAAACACTAACGGAACTTGAAGTCAACATTGGTTCAAGTTGTTTCATTTACAAACCCTCCTCAATTATTAATAAGGGCAGCTGTAGTGAATACAAATATCGTGGATTAATCTGTCGTTTATTTGGCTTTGCCGCCAATAAGGATAAATACGGGAAATTGAGATTGGCTACTTGTAAAATCATCAAAGAAAGCCAGGCAGATAAATACAAGGCCACTGCAGAAGCAATTACAAAAGGCCTGCAAGTTCCCATATTCACAGAATATTACATGCAACTAAATCAAATAGATTTTCATTTAGGAAATATAATAGTGCCCGTTAATAAGGCGCTGAAATTAGCTTTAGAAGAGGTTTTACAATATTACGCTTACAGACCTTCTCCTAATGGTGACGGCCCGTCTGCCTAGGCTCGGTACCAACAAATGCAAAACGGTTAGAGGAACTCAAAACAGGAATTTCGATTATAATACTTAAATTAAGTAGCTAGAATCGAATCTATGAGAAGAGGAAAACAACTGTTAAGGAGAAAAAAAATAGGGTAAAAAGAAAAACACCTGGTGTCTATGTCGAAAACATCTCAAGCCTTCCGTCTTCTGTTGCACAGGTAGAAATAGCTATTCCCGTTTTTATCGGTTACACACAAAAGGCTAGATTAAAAGAGGCCGGTGATTTGTTGAACGTGCCCAAAAAGTTGAGCTCCATAATAGAGTATCGTAATTATTTTGGTGGTGCGGATCCTGAAAAGGGGATAACAATTAACGTGGATACTCAGAAGAATCCATTCGAGATGGACCATGATATTGCTGACCCGAGCAATTATTTGATGTTTTACTCCTTGCAAGCGTATTATTTAAATGGTGGTGGACCGTGTTACATTGTCTCCATTGGTGATTATTCAGGTGGTGGGCTGATTAGTAAAGAGGCCATACTTGATGGATTGAAGGCAGCAGAGAAATTAGATGAAATAACATTGATTGTGTATCCAGACGGTACTAATATTGAACCTGCAGCCGATTATTATGCAATAGTGAATCAGTCATTATTTCAATGCAACAAACTGAAGGATAGATTTACTATTTGCGATGTTTATATGCACAGCGACCCCGCTATCAACGATACAGACATTTTAAGAAATACTCTCGCAGGATCGGTGAATGAGCTGAAATATGGAGCTTCTTATTACCCATATCTCGAAATGCAGTTAGGCCACGATTATAATAACAGTGATATGATGGTCAATAAGGATGGGATACCAACTACTCTGAACATATTAGAGACCGGTGATCAAGTGCTTTTCAACCAGTTGCAGCATTACATCAATAATATACCGCTCATACTGCCCCCTTCCTCTGCTGTAGCCGGAATCTATGCACAAGTTGATGCAACCCGCGGTGTGTGGAAAGCTCCTGCCAATGTAAATGTGTCCGCTGCTATTAAACCAACCATAAATATCTCAAACCAAGATCAGGAAATACTTAATGTGGATGTCAATTCAGGTAAGTCCATCAATGCCATCCGCCCGTTTACAGGACATGGTGCAGCCATAGTTTGGGGTGCACGGACATTAGCTGGTAACGACAATGAATGGCGCTATATTCCTGTTCGCAGGTTTTTCAATATGGTGGAAGAATCAGTTAAAAAAGCAACGAGCCCTTTTGTTTTTGAGCCTAACATTTCAAATACTTGGATTAGGATCAAAACCATGATTGAAAACTTTCTCAACCTTCAATGGCGGGCTGGGGCATTGGCTGGTGCTAAATCCGAAGAGGCTTTTTTCGTGCAAGTCGGCCTTGGCATGACTATGACTCATCAAGATATTCTTGAAGGCAAACTGATTATTGAGATCGGGATGGCGACCATACGGCCTGCTGAGTTTACAATATTAAAACTAATACTCAAGATGCAAGGGGCCTGAACATTAATTAGCTATTGTCATTTAATTTTAGGCTAGAAAAACTAGAAGAAAAACTGTGCTTAGACCTTAGGATTTAGCATTTTTAGTAAATCATTTTATAAGCGCTTTTTAATCAATTCCTTTTCCTTATTTCATCCCATTCATGAAAGTCTGCATTGCCGAGAAACCATCTGTTGCCAAAGAAATTGCCAATATCATTGGTGCCACAGATCGCAGAGACGGCTATTTTGAAGGCAATGGCTATCAAGTCACTTGGACCTTTGGACATTTCTGTACCCTACTGCCTCCTGAAGATTACAAACCACATTGGAAGCGTTGGGATTTTAATACGTTGCCAATGCTCCCCGAAAGGTTTGAAACCAAAGTCATGGATGATGGTGGTGTCAAAAAGCAATTCAATATCATTAAAGGGCTTTTCAAAAATGCCAGTTTAGTGATCAACTGTGGTGATGCTGGCCAAGAAGGAGAATTGATCCAGCGATGGGTAATTAATGCAGCCAAATACACCGGTGAGGTGCAGCGGTTATGGATTTCGTCCTTAACCTCTGAAGCCATCAAAGCAGGATTTGGCAACCTTCAACCTGCTGCGACTTTTGACAATCTCTATTATGCCGGTAGCTCAAGGGCCATAGGTGATTGGTTACTCGGTATGAACGCCACTAGATTGTTCACCTTGAAATATGGAGGATTCAAACAAGTACTGTCCATCGGAAGAGTACAAACGCCAACATTGGCCATGCTCGTGAATCGTTTTGAAGAAATTGAGAACTTCAAGCCCCAACCCTACTGGGAACTTCAAACTGACTATCGCGATACAACTTTCAAAAACACTGAGGGCAAGTTTCTCAAAAAAGAGGATGGTGAAGCGCTACTGAATCAGATTGAAGGCAAAGACTTAGAAATAATTACTGTAGATAAAAAAGACGGAAAGGAGTACGCTCCGAAGCTATTTGATTTGACAAGCATTCAGGTCTACTGTAATAATAAATTTGGGTTCACGGCAGAGGCTACCCTGAAAACAGTGCAAAGGCTTTATGAAATGAAGGTGGTGTCCTACCCAAGAGTAGATACTACGTTTTTGCCGAACGACATGTATCCTAAAATCCCAAACATCCTCAAAGGCTTATCGAAGTACGCTGCCTTAACAGCCAGTGTTTTAGAGAAGGAAATTAGGAAATCAAAAAAGGTATTTAACGATAACAAAGTGACCGATCACCATGCTATCATTCCGACCGGAGAAGAAAAACACTTGAATTCCGATGAGCAGAAAGTATATGATATCATTGTAAGGAGGTTTATTGCCGTGTTTT
>Ga0307985_10000133_pt1 | contig 42059 bp, 37 predicted proteins | sample EllFjometageno80_FD_203155 | JGI IMG/M metagenome (GOLD analysis project Ga0307985, IMG submission 203155) | Marine microbial communities from Ellis Fjord, Antarctic Ocean - #80 | ecosystem: Environmental > Aquatic > Marine > Unclassified | place: Southern Ocean | collected 2014-10-09 | reverse complement strand
TGCCACAAGACGTTGCTGTGGGGCTACAAACAGAATTCATGACCGCAGGTGCCAGCCCGAGGATCTCCGGCTGCACTGCTTTGGATATGGTACAAATTGCGGCAGACCGAATGCAGGGCGGCTGCTCGGCGAACGAAAACATGCTTACTTTGGCTGCGGCCAAGCTTATTCTGCAAGAAGCAGGCGGATTACTCGGTAGCGAAAACGGAAACCCTAATCTAACTGACGCGAAGGAATTGTTGTACGGCAATCCCAAGATATACAAGCAATTGAGCATGCTACGCAAAAGTATTGGCGCCTAGGCTTTGCAACTTTCTGTGTCAGGGGGAACATGGTTTCAAAAGTAAGGTATATTAATCGGCACTGACTTTGATTTAGCATTTCCCACTGGGCTATTAACTAACTATGTCTTCGACTAGCAATAAGCACAGTTACAATCTGTCCGAAGGCCCCATTCAAAAATCTCTTATCCGCATGACCACTCCGATGATCATCGGCATGCTCATGCTATTCACGTTTAGCCTCGTAGACACATTATTCATCAGCTTCCTTGGCACCGAGGCGCTTACTGCAATTAGTTTTACGTTTCCAGTCACCTTTACCATTATGAGCCTCGCTATCGGCCTAGGCATCGGGGCCTCAGCTGTCGTCGGCAAATATCTCGGGCGCTCCGAATACGAGAAAGCTAAAGAAGCCTCCACGGTAATTAACTACATCTCGTTGCTGCTTGCCACCATTGTAGTCGCTGTCTGCTGGTTCTTCATGGACAGCATATTTCACTTGATGGGTGCTCGCGAATCGTTAATGCCTGCAATCAGGGAATACATGTTTGTCTGGTTTCCAGGCAGCATTATGATCGTCTGCATCATGACCGGTAATAGCATATTACGTGCATGCGGCGATACCAAAACGCCCAGCATATTGATGGCCGCCGCCGGCCTTATCAACGCCGTTCTCGACCCCATCTTCATATTCGGCCTCGGCCCTATACCCGCACTCGGCATTCAAGGTGCTGCCTGGGCAACAGTAATTGCGTGGGGAGTCAGCTATTTCTATTTGATGTATATCCTTGTCATTCAAAAAGAACTGGTGAGCGGCTCGCTACCCAGCCGCCCGGTTATGATATCGTCCGGGCGCGAAATGCTGCGCATTGGCGTTCCAGCTGCAGGGGCAAATATGATGACCCCTCTGGCGGCGGGCATCATGACGGCAATCGCCGCGAGCTTCGGTGACGAGGCAGTTGCCGCTTTCGGCGTAGGAGCCCGACTCGAGCCTATGGCTACCCTGATTGTTTTAGCCATGTCCTCTTCCCTACCCCCGCTCATCAGCCAGAATTTCGGCGCGGGCAAGATCGGCCGAGTTGAGGAAGCCTACCGACTCTCGATCAAATTTATTCTTGGGTGGCAAATGCTAGTGTACGTAGGCCTGGCACTAGGGGCAGGCGTGATTGCCTCGACATTTTCCGACGACCCAGGAGTGATCGAAACTATAAAATTATTTCTCTGGGTTCTGCCACTGGGCTACGGTATGCAGGGCATCATCATTCTGACGAACTCGTCATTGAACGCTTTGCATCGGCCAATGTCTGCCCTTTATCTAAGCGCCGCACGCTTCTTCGTTTTCTACGTGCCACTTGCGTATGTGGGAAGTCAGTGGTTTGGATTAGCAGGGTTCTTCGGCGGCGCTTTATGCGGGAATTTCTTGATGGCTGCGATATCATTGCGGTCATTCAACAAGGCAATTTCTGGAGAACGGGCGACTCGTGCGAATTCCGTCGAGAATACTGCCTAGATCGCCAAAAGCCGGACTGAAGAGCAGGCTAGCTCTGCCCGGCTAACTCTTTTGACTCGCTCTACCCAGTGAATTTGACCTGCCTAGCTGCGAAACAAGTTTTTCACGCCGTCCAGTAACGAGGCAGCCGGAGGCACTGGTACGTCGGCTGCAGCTTTCGCCTCAGCGGCTGGCTCAACTAAACTGAAACTCTTGTCCTCAACTGTCGCGCTGCCTGACTCATCGTCGTAGCTCAGGCGATTGTTAGCCTGCTGAAAGGCCAACATCTCCATGCAAATCTCGTTGTACTCTACCTGCGAGAGCAGCTCGGGCTGCTCTTTCATATTCAGCACAAACTGCTGGTCATTCGCTGCAGAAAGATAGTGAAGCTCCCTCTTTGAACTTAGCAACAAGCCTTCTTCCTTCGCGATGTTGTAAAGCGGCGTCCCACGTAAAGGGATATAAGGAAAGAAGAAGAAATGCTCTGGCGCAATAGCTTTGTTTAGCTCAAGTGTCTTGCGCATATTCTCCGCCGTTTCTAGCGGCGCGGCTACAATATTAAATGTCAGCCGATTGATACCTGCCTTCTTGCAGTTCGCGGCGGCCTCGATAACCTGCTTATTGGTCATTTTACGACCAAGCATCTTCGCTCTGAATTCTTCGTCACCACTTTCTATGCCAAACCAGATCGTGTGGCAGCCTGCCTCGGCCGCTGTCTTGCAGAAGGCTTCGTTCATCACCTCCACGCGAGAATTAATTGAGAAGGGAAGGTGAATCTGTTCTTTATAAAGTGCAAAGAAGGCCCTCACGAATTTAAGATTGGATAGGAACAATTCATCCCAAAATTCGAAATAGCCCACACCGTACTTATCGCGCAGGCGAATAAGTTCATCGACCATATCTTGCGGGTCGTACTTTCTTAGAAATGTTTTTTTGGTTTTCCAGCCTTCCAAAATTGGCGTGTTACAGCAATAAGTGCAGCGGTATGGACAGCCTCGCCCAGTCATCACCGGTAGGACTAACTTTCCCTTTGGTCCGAAGATCGAGGAGTTTACATCTTTAAAGCCATCCTCCTTTTCAAAGACATCGTAGTCAGGAAAAGGAAGCGAGGCCAAATCGCCAATCTGATGCGCTTCAGTTTCATAAACAGAACCGTCGATTAGTTTTTCCCACATGCCGTCCGCCGGGCCATGTTTGGTTCCCTGCAAATGCTGCACGAGATTGCCGATGGCGTGCTCACCGTCTCCCACGCAAATGTAATCGACACTAGGGCTGTGTATTGTTTGCTCTTGCGATAGCATTGCCTGATAGCCACCAATGACAAGCGGCAAGTCTGGCATCAATTTTTTGATTTCCGTGAAGTAAGGCTCCATCGGATACCAGTGTGGGCTCATGATCGAAAAGGCAATAACATCCGCATCGAGATCCTGAATCATGCGCGCATAATTTTCGGGAGAATATTTTTCCGCATCACGTAGAATGAGCACCGGCTCGAGCAGCACTTCCACATTCGGAAAATCACGTTTTAAATAAGCTGACATACTCGCGATTGGCATCGCGATTTCATTGCCATCCGGCGAATAGAAGGAAAAAGCAAGTCGCAGTGTTTTTTTCTTAACGCTACCAAACCAGCGCGACTTCTCTTGCGGATACACCGGCCGATCGTTGCCAACCGCTATAACATCTACCTTGGAATTCATAGCTTAATCCTGAGTACTCATTTCTAGGTGCCGACCCAACAAGCAGTAAGACTAAGCTTACCAACTAAAACAAACAGCTTTCACTGGCTTAATATCGACCGAATAGAGCTAGAGTATACCAGTTTTCACTATAATAATCATAAGATGCAGAGCACACAAAGCCCTGATAGACATGTGGTTAATGGCGCTTTGTCCCAGCTGCAGTTTCCAGCACTGAAGGATTGCTTTATGCTTTGCTCAATATCTACGAGCCCTACTAACGCCGGCTTGTCAAAAGCAATTTACCGATTCGGAAACACGCACTGTATGAATGCATTAGACGCTCTACACCTGAGAAGCTCCGTTCCCAAGCTGAGCGGCCCACTTCCCTCCCAACAGATGCTCGAAAATATTTACAAAGCTGCTTTTAGTGCGGCAGATCATGCTGTATTAAAACCCTGGCGATTTCTGGTCGTAACTGGAGGCTCACGGGAGAAACTTGGCGAACTCTTCGCCAAGGCCGGCGTAGCAAAGGATGCATCTCTTAATCAGGGCGCAATAGAAAAATTACGCTGCAAGCCGCTGCGCGCCCCCCTAGTCTTAGTTTGTATATCTAGCTACAAGCCTCACCCCAAAGTACCTGAGATCGAGCAAGACTTGTCCGCAGGCGCCGCCACACAAAATATGTTGTTGGCAGCTTTCGCCCAGGGTCTAGGCGCAATGTGGAGAACCGGCTCTTTAGCTTACGACCCCACCGTCAAGAACGGTCTAGGACTGAGCGTTGAGGAAAAGATTGTTGGGTTTCTTTACATTGGCACGATCAATGGTGGCACTAAACGGCTGTGTGAACCCGACATCCAGTCCTATTTTCAACAGTGGTAGGTAGGAAGGTAGGCGGGAAGCTCGTAAGCGGAGATATCCTGCATACACTAACCAGACTCTATTTAATCAGCATCTAAACCTCACATTGGGTCTAACCGAACACCCCGCCAACGTCGACCGACTGCGGCCAGCCGGTGCCCAGCAAGAAACTGCGCTCTTATTCATTCTTCGTTCATCTGCGCTGCGTAGTATGAGTCCTAGACCGAGGAGAATTGCTATGACGAATCTAACTAGAACTAGAACACTACTAAAATCCTTAGCCACCACATTGATCCTAGGATCGAGTGCGGCCTATGCAGATCATGGTCGCCGCAACAGTGACGTAGAAAATTTATTGCTCGGTGTCGCGTCTGCCTTTCTAGCAACTGAGGCTGTCCAACACGTCGCCCTCGACAGAGGCCAGCGCTCTCGTCATGGCCGCGATTATCGTGACGACCTTGATAATTCGGCACGCGGCTTTAACGGCAGAAACTCTAATCGTAGTGGCTATGGCGGGACGAGCTTCACTAGCGAACCAATTCGAGACGGAAAATCGCGTCGAACTCGAATCATCGAGAATCCATATCCAAATAGACCGCTAGCCGGCGTTAGCTTCACAGGCATCGAGCGTGATGCGGTCCAGATAAATGACGTTATAACTTACCCACGAAAAAGACTGATCAGCCACAGGGGATATTCGCTTAGCCTCTACCGCCCCAGTCAATTCTTAAACACCAGAGGTTATGTTGACTACATCAGCGTCAAGGCGAAAAGAAGAGAACACTTTACCGTTACCTTTCACTACGAATAGCTGCGCTAATGAGCCCTCGTATTAGCTATCTAGGCAGGTATTCGTGTCCTAGCGAAGCTAGCCTAAGCTGGGCTATACTGCTGTCGTCCAACCAGAATAGACGACGATGCGATCCACGATTTTCTCTACGCCAATAATCACACCGCTGCTGCGCTTTCTAGCTATTTTGATTCTCAAGCTGATTGGCTGGACATCAATCGGCAGCAAAGTATCTGTCCCGAAATATGTCCTTATTGGTGCGCCTCACACCAGCAACTGGGATTTCCCCTTGATGCTGCTGGTTGTATTGGAGTTGCGATTGCAGCTTTATTGGATGGGCAAACATACCCTCTTCCCCTTCCCGTTTTCCGGCTTCATGAAATGGCTAGGAGGCATTCCGATCAATCGTGACAAATCGCACAATGTTGTGCATCAGATCGTCAATCAGTTTACGAACAACGATAATTTTGTAGTGCTAGTGCCCCCTGAAGGCACTAGACGCAGGGTAAGCGAATGGAAGACCGGCTTCTACCACATAGCAAATAACGCTGAGGTACCGATATTGATGGGCTATGTAGATGCTGAGAACAAAGAAGCCGGATTCGCAGACTTCTTCCACCCCACCGGGGATCTAGAGAAAGACATGAAGGAAATCCGCAGCTTCTATGCCCAGAAGAAAGGAATAAATGCAGAAAACAGCTAAGGCGACTAGCCTAGTCTGATTGGCCGGCCTCGGAGCTCGGCGCTGCAGTCTCATTGCCTTCCTCAATACCGTCAGCGGAGTATTGTAGACACTTCAGAAGGCTCTCGAAAACAAACTGCGCATATTCTTGCTTGCCAATTTCTCGCAATTTAAATTTCCACCGCTTTAGATGCCACTGTTGCAGCTGAGCCGTCACTTGAGAGGCTAGCAACTCCGGCTGCTCACAAATGAACTGCCCGCTCGCCACGCCAGCGTGAATCGCATCCAATAATATGCCTTCGAAACGTAACTCAAGCTCCAGCGTTTGCTGCTGCTGTTCCTTTGGCAAGCCTTTCAATTCCATGAAGCAGAAGTAGTACCACGGGCTCAGTTTTTCCATGGCAAATATTTCTCCATAGACAATTGCACGCAGGCATTGGAGGGGCTCCAGATCATGGGAACTTAGTCCACCGATGATCTGATCGATGGTATTTCTTAGCACGCCTTCTATTACTGACGCGAGATCGTTCTTGCTACCAATATAGGCGTATAGACCGCCCATGCTTATCCCCGTCTCTCGACTCAGATCTCTTAGGCTCATCGCCTGAAAGCCTTTAGTATTTGCTAGAGCAAAAGTCACAGAAAATATTTTTTCAAGATTTCCAATGGCGATGTTTGGGTTCTTAATCTCCATCTTGTGTTTGTGCATCTCGAAAACACTACGCCAAAAAGTCTCTCCCTCTAAGGTCCAGGCCTCGTTAAAGGACTCCATGCTAATTTCGATCGGCCAAGTTGCCATTATTCTTTTACCTTCTCTGACTCGTTTTGCTCTTTGTCCGTCAACCGCTGACAAGCAACACAAATGTACTAGGTATGAGTTAACCACAAAAAAAACTTCTATTCGAATAACAAAGAAGCTTTTTAAATGAACACCTACCTAGCATATCTGAATTTTGGCTTGTAGTTTTCGCATCAGCGCTGCAAGTGTCAGTTTTGCACCTGCATTGTCAACGCTAGAACCAATACGAGGCAATGGCCGCTGAGCCTGCAACCACACAGAGTCCTAGCGAGGCGCGCCGCAGATTCTGGTGAGAGATGAGATGCATAGTACGCATCGCTACCCAGTATCCTGCCAACGTGGCAGGCATCATCGGCAATGAGATCAGAATATGCTCCCTGCCAAAATGCCCGATGCTAAATAGCATCATCAAAGACATAAAGCAGCTAACCACAAAAAATGCCGCTAGATTAGCCCTGATGAAGTCATTCTCTTGGTGCTGCATCACTAATGCCATAGGTGGCCCGCCTATTGACGTACTCGTTCCCATGAATCCAGAAAGAAAACCCGCGCAGAAAAGCGACTTGCCGTTCGCCTTAAAAATGATATTACTCATGCTAAGAGCTACCGCAACGAGAACCGACAGGCCCAACCAGAGTGCCAGCGCGTCCTGGTCGATCCACAGCAGCAGGAAACCACCGGATATGGTCCCAGGGATTCTCCCTAAAATCGCAAACTTCAAGCTACGAAACGAAATTGAGCGCCAGTGGCTATACGAATTTGCAACCGACAAGGTTAACGCCGAGATAGTAATGGGCGCAGGAACATACAGTGGATCTATCAGGAAAAGAATGGGAGCCGCGACAATAGCCAAGCCGAAACCGATGGAACTCTGAACAAACGAGCCAATGAATATGACGAATACTACAATTGCGATTTCCATAAGCGGCTACAGACAGGGTTAGCGCAGCATTGAGTCGGCTGATAGTGAAACGTGGAGTGAATTAGCGAATACAGTGACGATAAAACTACTCCTCACTGAGGCTTAGCTTCTCCAGCAACGCATCATAGCCGCCTTCGTTAACTACTTCCTGAAAACCTATCTCCATTAACATTTCCAGAGCGATACCTGCGAATGTCCCCTGACTGCCATCGTAGATGTGTACCTCGGTAAAAGTATCGGGCACTTCTACAAATATCCTATGACCGATATCACCGTGAGGAATATTAATAGCACCGTCGATATGCCCGCGGCGATACTCTCGCTTCGAACGTACATCGATCCACACCACGTTGTCATTCGTCTCTGCCGCCAGCGTAACCGGTTCAAAGGCACAGAAACTTGCGCTTGCTAGTAAGGTGAACAGGAGTAGAGCTATTCTCTTCATGAATGCCAACCCTCAGAATTGAGCGCATGATAATACGCGCATCTAGTCGCAAGCGCTAGGTTGCCGCTGGCGCAAAGGACTCCTACAATGCGACTACGAAAGTAGCTATTCAACAATTATTCAAGTGACTGCCCAAACCATTAATTTGGCATCCATCTCAGTAACAACTAGGAAGACATTCATGAAATCACGCGCTGCGGTTGCATTCGAAGCAGGTAAACCTCTAGAAATCGTCGAAGTCGATCTTGAAGGCCCAAAAGCTGGAGAAGTTCTCGTTGAAATCAAAGCGACAGGTATTTGCCACACAGATGCATTCACCCTGTCAGGCGATGACCCTGAGGGGGCTTTCCCCGCCATACTTGGCCATGAAGGTGCTGGCATTGTTGTCGAAGTCGGGCCTGGCGTTCGTTCCCTGAAGGTAGGCGACACTGTCATTCCCTTGTATACACCCGAATGCCGTGAATGTGATTTCTGCCTGAACCCCAAGACAAACCTCTGCCAATCGATACGTGCCACACAGGGCCAAGGACTGATGCCGGACGGCAGCAGCCGCTTCTCTGTTGATGGTAAACCCATCTTGCACTATATGGGATGCTCTACGTTTTCTAACTACACCGTACTGCCTGAGATTGCCCTAGCGAAGATTCGCTCGGACGCCCCTTTTGATAAGGTGTGCTACATCGGCTGTGGCGTTACTACCGGCGTGGGCGCAGTGGCGTTCGATGCCAAGGTAGAACCGGGCAGTACGGTTGCGATTTTCGGACTCGGCGGCATTGGCCTGAATGTTGTTCAGGGCGCATCGATGGTTGGGGCAGACCGAATCATTGGCGTCGACCTCAATGGCGACCGCGAGAGGCTTGCTCGCGAATTCGGTATGACCGACTTTATCAACCCATCGGACACCGACAATGTCACTGAAGCCATAATCGACTTAACCGGTGGCGGCGTAGACTATTCGTTCGAATGCATAGGCAACACCACGACTATGCGCCAGGCGCTGGAATGTACCCACAAGGGATGGGGTGAGTCTTATATCATCGGCGTAGCAGGAGCTGGGCAAGAGATCTCGACGCGTCCTTTTCAATTGGTAACCGGCCGCTCATGGAAAGGCACCGCTTTTGGAGGCGCACGCGGGCGCAGCGATGTACCCAAAATTGTCGATTGGTACATGAATGGCAAGATACAGATCGACCCACTGATTACGCACACGATGCCGCTGGAAGATATAAATAAGGCATTCGATCTAATGCACGAAGGTAAAAGCATTCGATCCGTCGTACTCTTCTAAATAACAGTTCTCAAACACTAATCGAGTAACCTTTATGAAATACCTTCACACAATGGTTCGGGTAAATGATCTGGATAAATCTTTGGAGTTCTACTGCGAGCACCTAGGTCTCAAGCAGCTGCAGCGTCGCGATTTCCAGGAGGCTAGGTTTAGCCTAGTGTTCCTCGCAGCCGCAGGCGACGAAGAGGCTCAGGTTGAACTTACCTACAACTGGGACCCTGAAGAATACGACGAGGGCCGTAATTTCGGTCACCTCGCCTACGCCGTAGACAACATCTACGACACCTGCCAGAAACTGATGGATGCTGGCGTAACTATTAATCGTCCCCCACGCGATGGCCATATGGCATTTGTTCGTTCGCCGGATAATATTTCAATCGAACTCCTACAGCGCGGCGACGCACTGCAAGCTCAAGAGCCATGGAAGAGCATGGAAAATAGCGGTAAGTGGTAGCTATAATGGCCTGTTGAGCTTGAGCTAAACAGGCCGCTCGTTTATCATACTGCCACTTCGCAATACGCTATTCCCAGCGACGCATCTGATTCGCGCTCGGGTACCTCTAAAACACTGGAAAGATCACTATGCAACTACTTGATGGCAAGTCTTGCTCGGCGGAAATTCGTCAAGAAATAGCCCAGAGCGTTTCTGAAATTAAAGCCAGCGGCCAACGTGCTCCTCACCTCGCGGCGGTACTCGTCGGAAATGACGGCGCCTCGCAGAACTACGTCGCCTTCAAGGTAAAAGACTGTGCAGAGGTGGATTTCGAGTCAACCACGATCCGTCTGGAAGACACTATTAGCGAGCAGGAATTGCTCGCTAAGGTCGATGAGCTAAACAACAACGATGCGATCGATGGTTTCATTGTGCAACTGCCACTGCCTGAGCATATCGATGAGAACAAGATCATCTTAGCTATCGATCCTGCTAAAGATGTCGATGGTTTCTGTCCCGAAAATGTGGGCCGCCTAAACTTGGGCCTACCCACTTTTATATCGGCTACACCCAATGGCATCATGGAACTGTTAAAGCGCTATGAGATAGAGACCGAAGGCAAGCACTGTGTGGTACTAGGCCGCAGCAACATCGTGGGCACACCCATGGCCGTGCTGATGTCACGCAATACCAAGCCAGGCAACGCGACCGTTACCATCGCTCATAGCAGAACAAAAAACCTCGCAGCGCTTTGCGCAACTGCCGATATACTCATCGTGGCAATTGGTAAGACAGAATTTGTCACCGCTGACATGGTAAAACAAGGCGCCGTTGTTATCGACGTAGGCCAGACTCGAGTCATTGATGACACGAAGAAATCAGGTTTTAGAAACGTAGGTGATGTTGATTTCGAGAACGTGAAAGACAAGTGCTCCTATATAACTTACGTAACCGGGGGCGTAGGCCCAATGACACGCGCCTCTTTGCTGCAAAACACCCTCAAAGCCCACCAAAGAAGATAGAGTAAATACCATGTTTCAATCACTTCCAGCTCTTCCCGCAGACCCTATCCTAGGACTCATGGCCAGTTACCGTGCTGACAGCAACCCGAAGAAAATCGATTTGGGAATCGGCGTCTACAAAAACGAGGCTGGCGATACACCCGTTATGACCGCGGTGAAGAAAGCCGAAGGTATGATCCTCAATTCGCAGATGACGAAAAGCTACGTGGGGCCAACGGGTGCCGCTGACTACAATGCAATAGTAGCGGAGTTGTTACTTGGAAAACCCCTCAATGACAGCCTAGGCAAGCGACGCGTTACCGTGCAATCACCCGGTGGCTGCGGTGGCTTGCGACTCGCCGCCGAGTTCATTAAATCAGCTAACGCCGAAGCTACCGTCTGGGTAAGCAACCCAACCTGGGCAAACCACGTTCCCCTGCTAGGCTCTGCGGGGCTCAAGATTGCAGAGTATCCCTACTACGACTACGACAGCCATAGTGTGAATTTCGATGGAATGATTGAATGCCTTAGCAAGATTGGAAGTGGCGATGTCGTGTTGCTGCATGGCTGCTGCCATAACCCTTGTGGCGCCGATCTGAACCAGAAGCAGTGGCAACAAGTTCGAGACGTTGCGCTCAAGCAGGGCTTCACCGTGTTGATCGACCTCGCCTATCAAGGGTTGGGAGACGGCCTGGAAGAAGATGTCTATGGCACCCGTCTACTCGCCGAGTCCTTACCTGAATTGATCGTAGTCAGCTCCTGCTCGAAGAACTTCGGGCTCTACCGCGAGCGCACTGGTGCGATGACACTAATCTGCGATAGCGATGCCGCCGCTACAGTGGCTATAACCCAGATAGCCGGCGCCGCGCGAGCGATGTACTCAATGCCACCTGATCATGGTGCCGCCATCGTTCAACTGATTCTCTCGAATGAGGCATTGCGCACACAATGGGATGCCGAATTAACCCAGATGCGTGACCGCATAAACGGTCTGCGCGTTCAATTCGTTAAGCAGATTCAGTCTATTGGAATTGAACAGGATTTTAGCTTTATCCAGAAAGAGAAAGGCATGTTCTCCTTCTTGGGTGTGAATGTTGATCAGGTTCAGTCGCTAGTCAATGACTACAGCATCTACCTCGTTAACTCTAGCCGCATCAACGTAGCTGGCATTAACGACGCCAACATAGAGTATCTAGCCAACAGCCTCGCTAGCGTACTGAAAGCGTAAGAGGAAAACGGGGACAGACCCCAATTAGTTGTACATTCGCACTAGTGCGAATGTACAACTAATTGGGGTCTGTCCCCTAAGTTTCTCCTCCTAAGTTTCTCCTAAGTTTCTCAAGGAGTGCAAACAAAAATCAGACTGCGCGAGACTCCAGAGATTCCGAAAGTGATCCGGCGAACTCTCTAAGCAATGTCTCAGTTGTAGACCAGTCGATACAGGCATCGGTAATCGACACGCCGTATTTCAGATCACTCAAGTCCTCTGGAATAGGCTGATTCCCCTCCTCCAAGTTACTCTCGAGCATGACGCCGATGATCGACTTATTGCCGCTATTGATCTGCCGTGCGACCTCATCCAAAACTAATTTCTGATTGCGATGATCCTTGTTCGAGTTACCATGACTGCAGTCGATCATGACATTTTCTATCAAACCCGCCTTCTGCAGCTCTTCTTCGCATGCCGCTACGCTCGCAGCATCATAATTGGGTGACTTGCCCCCTCTAAGAATGACATGGCAATGCGGATTGCCCCCTGTTCGAAACATGGCAACCTTGCCATCTTCTGTCACACTGATAAAACTATTGGTAGCCGATGCAGAGCGAATTGCATTTACCGCAACCATCAACCCGCCATCGACATTATTCTTAAACCCCACCGCCGATGAAATGCCGCTCGAAAGCTTTCTGTGAGTCGGAGATTCTGTAGTACGCGCACCTATCGCCGTCCAGCTAACCAAATCCTGCAGATACTGTGGCGTAATTAGATCTAAAGCCTCGATGCCGATAGGTAGTCCTATTTCGGCTATGTCCAGCATCAAGCGGCGACCGATACGTAAGCCGTGGTCGATCTTGTGGCTGCCATCGAGATGCGGATCATAGATCAATCCTTCCCAGCCAATAGCTGTGCGTGGCTTCTCGAAATAAACGCGCATCACGATCAATAACTCGTTCGACAACTCATCTGCTAGAGTTTTCAGACGTCGAGCATATTCGAGCGCCTCGACTGGGCTGTGGATGGAACACGGTCCGACGACGACGATCAATCTAGGGTCTTCATGATCGAGAATGCCTTTAACTGAGCGATGGCCATCGCGCACTGTCTCCAGCGCCTTGCCTTCTAGAGAAAACTCGCTCTTTAGTGCCGCTGGCGAGGCCAATTCCTCGTGACCGATAATATGAAGATTGTCGACTTCTTTGATGCGCTGTGTCATTACCGTACCTTGATGCTTTTTTTGAGATTCCGGATTATGGTTGAAAACAGCTACTATTCAAAGCCTTATCGCTAAAATGTAGTGACGCACCCGCGACTACCGCGGCGCTGTTTACAGGAGCACTCCTATTCTGTAGATTCCCCACATTATTGAGCCTAGGCTATTATCGCCTTGTACTAGCAACTCAAACTTCAATAAAACAACAGCAATTAATGGATTTCAGTCCAGGACAAGGGGAATAAACAGCGTGCCTAAAGCCAACGAACTTAAACGAGGAATGATCGTCGACATCGATGGCATACCACATATCGTCAAGCAGACAGAGAGTAAAAGCCCCTCATCCCGTGGCGCAGCCACGCTTTATAAAGTCCGCTTTAACAATCTGCAGACTCATCAAAAACTAGACTCTTCATTCAAGGGAGACGATCTCCTAAAGGAAGCTGATTGTGTGCGCGTGGGCGTACAGTATTCTTACTTAGACGGCGACACCTACTATTTCATGAATATGGAAGACTTCAGCCAGTACGCGATAGACTCCGATCGGCTTGAGGGTCAGAAAAATTACTTGGTAGAGCAACAAGAAGATATCGTAGCCTTGCTCATGGATGGCAATCTGCTTGGCATCGAATTGCCACAATCGGTAAATCTCGAAGTAACCGATACCCCGCCAGCCGTGACCGGTTCGTCGGCGACCAATAGAAGCAAAACGGCAACACTCTCGACCGGCCTAGAAATTCAAGTTCCGGAATATCTCTGTGTTGGAGAAGTGATTAAGGTGAACACGGTAACAGGAAAATTCATGTCACGCGCTTAGCCTGCGTGAACTGAAATTATCTAGAGGTGCAAAAGAACGACGAATAAAAAAAACCAAGTCAGGCTAACAGTCCCAGTAGTGACTCCAGCGATCTTCACTGTGCTGATCACCTCAGTTCTGCTGGATGATCTCGGCGTCGTTGTTGCTTAATGCGGCATCTAATCCTGCAAGCTCTTCCTTGCTCATGGACACTGTTTGATTTTTCCTGATGTCGCCACCACGGTATCTTCCACACCAATGGATTCATCTTCCGAGTAACCACGACGTTTCGCCCTGCGACTGACGACTGTTTTCCCGACTATTTTTGAGTCTGGTTTAGAGTCTGGTTTTGAGTCTGGTTTTAACTCTAACGACTGGTCCGCCGGCTTCTTTTTTGACTGGGTTTTGTTATTCGCCCTTTCAATTTTCTTACTGCTGGCAAAACCTATTAGTTTACACTTGCTTCTCGCCTCTTTAGTGACAGTACGCAGTGATGCAGAGAAACCCTCAACAGCTACAGAAATTTGCTTCGGATGAACGCTGCAAGAGGTATTGAGAGCGGTACTGGGATTAGTATTGGCTGTCATTTTAGTCATTAACCTTTTAATCAATAGACTCGGGAATAAAGGAACCCGTCTTCAAATAATGAATTGCCTGCTCGATCACCTCGTTGTTTCGCATCATGAATGTATGTGTTACCGGCAAGACCATATGCGCATTCATGCCTCGCACCTTGGTGCTCTCTATGGAAACGATACTATCACTGGGTCCGGCAATAAATAGGAACTCTAAGGGATTGATATTAGTACTTCCTGCAATGATACCAAGATCAAATTCAACAGGACCCAACCTATCAATAATACTGCCCTCCCCCGTCCCTAATGCCACGCCTGCTGGCCCGCCGATAAAACCAAAACCCGGCAGAGGCAAAAGGCCATCCACAATTTCACTCCCCTGATTCGGTGGTCCAAGCATCACCACTCGGCCCAACTCAGAAATCGTGTTCTCCAAGAGATAATAACGCAGCAGTATGCCGCCCAAAGAATGCGTGATGAAATGGATTTCGCCCGGGCCCTCGCTCCTGCATTGAGCGAGACCGCGACCTATCGCATCCAATGCCAGCACATCGATGGGGTAGCTACGCGATGGATACTTAATATTCGACACGCTATATCCCGCAGGTGCTAGCTTCGTCTCCAACTCAGACATAGAGTTCGAGAGCCTACCTAAGCCATGCAGAAGTACAACACACTCAGCCACCAATGATGAGGGCAGGACGACGAGTAGGCCAAGCAGGGTAAGTTGAGTGAATTTTTTAAACATGCTTATTGATTAGTTAGGTCGTTTTCATGCGCGTTTTCATGGCTACTTTCGCAACTCCAGCAAACAGCATAATTACTCAGATTGGGTTCCCCGCAACTTGCACAGACCCAATCTGGGCCGACCTCTTCAGACGATGAACCCAAATCGGCAATAATCTGTTTGGCGCGGACGAAGTCCAGGGGCTTAACCCAGATCTGGGGCAGGCATTCTAGAAAAGGCACCTCGCCTGACACCGAGAAAAGGTTCTCATTTTTTATCACCGCCTCGATGTCATGCTGCTCCAGAACATTTTTAATATTCCAAGCATTCGCAAGAATTTCGGTGCTGTAGACCTTCTTCATACTATTCTCATTCTGAATTAGCGATAGATATGACGCCACCTTAAACCCGCCGCAAAGAGCACCGCAGCATAGATGAATACAGCACCTATCACCAAAATACCCAACCGAACTATCTTGTCGGTCATTGTCCAGCTTAGCCACTCTTGCCAATCACCTGCAAAATTCATCAGAAAATAAACCATCAACGCATTCGCCAACACCACCTGAAGCAGGAATCTCCCCCAACCAGACTGAAACTTAAACACACCATCAACCGTCAGTCCGCGCAGTAATAGGCCCGCATTTAAAAACGCAGCGAGGCTAGTAGCCAGCGCTAAGCCTACATGGGCAAGACCACCTAAGAAGAAGACTAGATTCATTACCATATTGCTCACCATCGCCACGATACCAATCTTTACCGGTGTGCTTGTATTCTGTCGCGCATAGTAACCAGGTGCGAATATCTTAATAGACATGAATGCAATCAAACCTAGAGCATAGGCTTTGAGACTGCCTGCGGAGCTTGCTACATCTGCAGCGGTGAATTTGTCATTGTGAAACAAAGCGATTAGCAGCGGCTCCGCAATCACAATAAGTGCCAGTGCAGAGGGAATAGCTATCAACACTACTAGGCGGAAAGCCCAATCTAGAGTTTCGGCAAATTCATCCCCGGAGGAGGTGGCATGTTTTCTCGAGAGGCTTGGAAGTACAACTATAGCAATCGCAATCCCGAAGGTGCCTAGCGGCAATTCCATAAGACGGTCCGAATAATACAGCCACGACACGCTACCAGACACCAGCATCGTGGCAATAAGAGTGTCGAATAAAAGATTAATCTGACTCACTGAAACGCCGAACAAGGCCGGCACCATCAGCTTCTTAATACGCTCAACACCCTCGTGATATTTCCCCACAGTAGGCACAGGCATTAGTCGCATGCGAGCCAGAAAAGGCAACTGAAACAAGAGTTGGGCAACTCCCGCTATTAGCACCGCCCATGCCAGCGCCAATTCCGGCACGCGCATATACGGCACTAAAAAAAATGAGCAAATTATAAAAGATAAATTAAGCAGTGCCGGTGTCACCGCTGGAACAGCAAAACGCGCGTAACTATTTAAAATCGATCCGCACAGTGCAGTCATTGATATCAGAAACAAATAGGGAAAGGTGATGCGCAGCATCTCTACAAGCAGCGCGAACTTATCTGGCTCATCCGTGAATCCGTAAGCAATCGGTACAGCGATTAGCGGCGCCGCAACGACAGCCACGAAGGTAAATATAAGCAGAAATCCACCTAGACTGCCCGCAACTGAATTTATTAGCAGCTGCACATCTGCCAGGGACTTAGTGCTGCGATATTCAGAAAGTACCGGAACGAACGCTTGATTAAAGGCCCCCTCGGCAAACAATCTACGCATAAAATTGGGAATCTTATTGGCTACAAAAAAAGCGTCGACACCGTCGCCCACACCGAAAACACGGGCAATAACCACGTCGCGCGCCAAGCCTAAGACGCGCGAGACTAGCGTCATCGAGCCGGTGACACCGCTCGCTTTGAGCAGGCTAGATTCACCGCTCTTGCTGTCTTGGGGTTGCTGTTCGTGAGAAGAGTGAGATTCACTCATTGAGTAGATAGCCTTGCTGGTATAATTAATGCCAAGCACAGATTATCACGCTATTGCTGCCAATCAGCAATAAGTTGAGTATTGTTAAGGGCTTAGGGAAAGCCCGCCGTATTTATTCCTATTGACAATTGGCCGTGAAAACGGCATAGTGTCGCGCTCTGAATTCGGGGATGCAACGCAGCAATAATCATCCTCATTCAATTGAATTTAACGAAATAACCAGCTAGAAAACAAAAATCTAGTGCAATAAGGAGCTCCAATTGGCTAATTCTTTACAGGCCCGCAAGCGTGCAAGACAGAGTGAAGTTCGTCGTCGCCATAATGCATCTTTTCGATCCATGGTACGTACTCAAATCAAGAAGGTAGACGCAGCCATCGTAGGCGGCGATCACGCGAAGGCCGTTGAAGCCTATAACACTATGGTTCCTGTAATTGACCGCATGGCCGACAGAGGAATTATTCATAAGAATAAGGCTTCTCGTCACAAGAGCCGATTGAATACAGCAGTAAAGGCACTGAAATAGATTAGTTTCAGACCTAAAAAAACCGGCAGAAGCCGGTTTTTTTAGGTCTAGAATTTGCGTCCTACAACCCTTTACAGTGTTGCTAGTCACTCAGAATTAAATTGTCGCGATGGATAATTTCTTCCTCGCCAGCATAGCCGAGAAGGTTTTCGATATTCTCGCTACCCTGCCCTTTAATTTTTTCGATCTCCTTGTAGTCGAAATTCACTAAGCCCCGCGCGATTTCCACGCCAGCCTCATCCAGACAGGACACCACTTCCCCCCGTGCAAACTGGCCAGTCACTGACTTGATTCCAACGGCTAATAGGCTGCGACCAGAATCCTTCAACACCTTTACAGCACCGGCATCCAAGACAAGACTACCCTTTAGAGTAAGCTGGCTCGCCAGCCATTGTTTCTTGGCAGTAACAGGCTCGCTATCGGCGTACAGCAATGTGCCAATTTCTTCGCCTGCAAGCAGCCGAGAGATAATCTGCTGCTCGCGCCCGTTCGCAATCAGTGTGTTGGCTCCTGATCGTGACGCAAGCTTAGCCGCCGTAATTTTAGTCACCATGCCACCTCTACCCAGACTACTGCCTTTGCCGGCCATCGCGCTCAAGCTGCCGTCGATGGCGGACGCGCTAGTAACTAACTTCGCGGAGGCATTATTACGCGGATCTGCATCGAACAAACCCTCCTGGTCAGTCAGGATCAGCATCACATCGGCGTTAATCAGATTCGCAACTAGTGCCGCCAGCGTATCGTTATCACCAAAGCACAGCTCAGCCGTAGCAACCGTGTCGTTCTCGTTCACTACAGGGATGACGCCCAAATCTAACAAGGTAGTCAGCGTGCTACGCGCGTTTAAATAGCGGGTGCGATCGGATAGATCGTCATGAGTGAGTAAGATTTGTGCGGCGTGTACACCGTGCCCTATGAAACAACTTTCATAAGCTTGAACCAAGCCCATCTGCCCAACAGCGGCTGCGGCCTGCTGCAACTGCACCTGCTTAGGCCGAGATTTTAATTCGAGTCGTGCGACACCTTCTGCTACCGCGCCAGAAGATACGAGCACAACCTGTATGCCCAGCTTCTGCATTGCAACGAGCTGACCCGCCCAGTCTTCGATCGCGCTCAGGTCTAAACCGCGGCCATTATTGGTTACTAGCGAGCTACCAACCTTGACTACCCAACGCTTTGATTGTCTTATCGATTCTCGCATCAAGCTGCGCTCATTCTTCCCAATCGTCGTCTAAGAATTCATCGTCTACTAGTTCATCGTCCTGTAGCTTCGCAGATTTAGAACTCTCTATCGTCCGCCGGATCTCGAAGGCCATCTCCGCCTCTTTTTCCGACAGCTGCGCTTGGTAATCTTCGTCCTCTAGAAGCCTCGCCCTGTGGGATTCGATGGAGCCCATAAGACCCTCACACATGTCCTTGCAGCCAAGTTTATTTAGCGCCGATACCTCATAGATATCACCCTCCCACGAGAGCCGCTCACGCAGGCTTTGTCGCAATTCTTCTAAGAGCTCGGCATCTAACAGGTCTACCTTGTTAATGACCAGCCAGCGCTCCTTCTGGGCGAGCGTCGCACTAAATTTTTCCAGCTCCTTGATGATCTGTTCTGCATTGTCCACCGGATTACTGCCGTCAGCCGGCAGGGCATCGACTAGATGCACGAGTAGACGAGTTCGAGACAGGTGCTTCAGAAATCGAAACCCAAGCCCGGCACCTTCCGAGGCGCCCTCGATAAGCCCGGGAATATCAGCCATCACAAAGCTGCGCTCCATGCCGAGGCTTATCACGCCGAGGTTGGGCACTAGGGTTGTAAACGGATAGTCAGCGACCTTTGGGGTGGCTGCGGACACGGAGCGGATGAGCGTCGATTTACCCGCGTTAGGGAATCCAAGTAGACCTACATCAGCCATCAGCCGAAGTTGCAGCTGCAACTTTCTCATCTCTCCGGGCTTGCCCTTCGTCGTCTTACGCGGCGCTCTATTGGTACTAGATTTAAAGCGGATGTTGCCCATGCCATGAAAACCGCCCTTGGCCACCATGACTGGCTGGTCCGGCACGTTGAGGTCCGCAATGAGCTCCTCTGTGTTCACGTCTATTACTGTGGTGCCTAGCGGCACCCTAACCAACAGATCGTCGCCGCCTCGGCCGGTACAATGTCTACCCTGCCCAGGCGCGCCTGACTGCGCCCGATAAACAGGCTGAAAGCGGAAATCCACCAAGGTATTCAAAGAGGCATCGGCCTGCATGTAAACACTACCGCCGTCGCCGCCATCGCCGCCATCGGGGCCTCCGCGCTCAACATATTTCTCGCGCCGAAAGCTTAAGGCACCGCTTCCTCCGTTGCCTGCTTCGGCTACAATTTCTGCTTCGTCTACAAATTTCACGATGTGCTCATTTTAAGGTTTGCCAAATCAGCCCGCCGAGGCGAAGTGATAGCGCATTGAGTGATGAGTGCTTCATAAACTAAAAAGCCCCGTCGAACGACGAGGCTTTTTAGTAACGAACTGCTTTACTAGGCTACTTCGATGCTCACGAATTTTCGGTTGTTAGGCCCTTTAACAGCGAACTTCACAACACCATCTGCCTTGGCGAACAAGGTGTGGTCTTTGCCACAGCCTACGTTCTCACCCGGATGAAAACGCGTGCCGCGCTGACGCACGATAATATTTCCTGCGATGGCAACTTCACCACCGTACTTCTTAACACCTAGTCGTTTCGATTCCGAATCACGACCATTATTAGTACTACCACCTGCTTTCTTATGTGCCATTACCTAACTCCGAGCCTTAAGCTGTAATTCCAGTAATTTTAACTTCTGTAAACCACTGGCGATGACCCTGTTGCTTACGCGAATGCTTACGACGATTAAACTTGATGATCGTAACCTTGTTGGCTCGACCCTGCTTAACCACTTGTGCAGTGACCTTACTGCCCGCAACATAGGGCGTACCGATCTTCACCGATTCGCCTTCGCCAACCATCAGAATATTGTCGAAACTTATTTCTTCCCCAGTAGCGGCTTCCAATTTCTCAAGCCGAAGAACTTCACCTTCTTCAACCCTGTGTTGCTTGCCACCACTCTTAATAACCGCGTACATAATTCTCTCCGATACCGCCTTTTGAATGGGAAAGTTACCCATTCCTATAGGGGCCGGCATTTTACGGGAACGGTCACTTTGAAGCAAGCAGATTTGCCATTGATCTCTCTCGATAAGCACTGGAAGAAATATCGGCCAGAGCCCGTATTTAGTCGCTGTGCGTATTTGGGCAGGTGCTAGCGATCCAAAGCCTTAATCTGCAGGCCTGGTTGGCTTGACACCACCCAGTTCGCTCCCTAGCATGCGTGCTGATCAGGATGTCTCTCAATTAAGACCTGTTGGCAGCCAATAGCCAGAAAATTAGCAGAAAAGCGCCTATGAATCAGTCAAATCGGTATCAGCAAATTCGATCAGTTGTCGAAGCCGACTTTAAGGCCGTAGATAAATTCATTGTGGACCAGCTCTACTCGAATGTACCGCTTGTTGAAAATATTGGCCATTATATCGTCGACGCTGGCGGCAAGCGCCTGCGTCCTCTGCTCGTGCTCCTCGCCGCCAAAACCTGCAAAATCGACAATCAGCAGCATATAGCCCTGGCCTCGGTGATCGAATTCATCCATACCGCCACCCTACTGCACGATGATGTCGTCGATATGTCGTCATTGCGTCGCGGACGACCAACCGTTAATGAACAATGGAACAACCCCTCCAGTGTCCTCGTGGGCGATTTCATCTACTCTAGGGCATTCCAAATCTTGGTAACGCTCGGCAGCATGAAAATCATGGAAATCATCGCCGACACCACCAATAGGATCGCAGAGGGGGAGGTTTTGCAGCTAATCAGCAAGAACAACCCGAATCCGACCGAACAGAACTACATGCAGGTTATTCAAAATAAGACGGCGATCTTGTTTCAGGCAGCTGGACAGTGTGGGGCGATTCTGTCAAATGCCTCTGATGAGGAAGAGCTAGCACTAACACGTTTTGGCATGCATATGGGCACCGCCTTTCAGCTAATCGACGACGTGCTGGACTATGCCGGCGACAGCGAATCTCTCGGCAAAAACATTGGTGACGATCTCGCCGAAGGGAAGCCTACCCTACCTCTTATCTACGCCCTGGAGCATGGGAGCGCAGAACAAGCTGAGTTGATTAGGCAAGCTCTAGCCGACGAACAACTGCAAGATGAAAAACTTAATAAAGTCATAAAGATAGTACAGGAATGTGGCGCACTAGATTACGCTCGAAAGCTTGCCAAGTCAGAGTCCGATCAGGCCCTTGCCTGCCTCGATGTACTGCCTCCCTCAGAATACTGTGACGCCCTAACAGCGATGGTGAATTTCTCCAATACCCGCAGTAGCTAATCGCCGTTTTTACGCAACTATCCAATCCAATTCCGTGCTATAAATTGCCCAAAGAAAAAGCTGCCTGAATGCCACAAAGCTCAGGCTATACAATGAGCATTAGCCAGAACCAGGAGAACTTCCCTTGATTGACCTGTCGCAAATACCAGCTCCCGAACCCCTGCTAGAAACCATTGCCGAGGTAGAGGCCTTTGAGAAAACGCCTCTAATTGAGCGATTCCCCTATACCGACAGCTACAACTTGATAAAGGACAGCGCGGATCGCTTCGGCGATAAAGCCGCTCTAGAATTTCTATTACAGGGGCTGCCCGACGAACCAGCACAAACAGTCAGCTTCGCCGAATTAGGGGCCCAGGTTACACGCACAGCAAACCTGCTCAATGAACTTGGCGTCACCACTGATGATGCCGTCTCCATTATTCTGCCGATATTGCCACAAACCCATTTTGCTATCTGGGGCGCACAAGCAGCCGGCATCTCCAATCCAATCAACCCCTTGCTCGAAGCGGAGCACATTGCCGAAATTGTTACAGCAGCCAACGCCAAGGTCGTCATCTGCCTCGCCCAGTCAGAGCATAGTGACATCAATGAGAAAGTGCGCGCAGCCCTGTCCCAGTGCGCAAGTGTTACTACACTGATAGAAGTCAATATACCCGGCCTCTGCAATCCAGGAGCTGCAGAGCTGTCTAAGGGAAATTTCGACATCTTAGATTTTGACGCATCCATTGCATTGAGAGACAGCACATCGCTAGCCAGCGGTAGAAAGTTTTCAGGCGAGCACAAAGCCGCCTACTTCCATACGGGAGGCACCACTGGCCGACCCAAACTGGCTCAATTAACACATGGCAACATGGCGTTCTTAGGGCAATTGATGCAAGTCTATACAGCGCACATGGAACGGCATACCGTACTTTGTGGACTGCCGCTGTTTCATATTTACGGCTGCATAATTCAAGGAGTCGCCGCCTTCGCTGTGGGCTATCGCATCGTATTGATGACCCCTAGTGGATTTCGCTCACCGGTAGCGATGAAGAATTTTTGGAAACATGTCGAGCGCTTTCAGGTGAAGCAATTCTCAGCCGTTCCAACTGTACTCATGGCGCTAGCGGATATTCCCCTAGGCGAAGCCGATATCAGTAGCCTGACCAATGTCAATTCCGGTGCTGCACCTCTCTCGCTGCCATTCGAACTGCGTTTCGAGAAGAATTTTGGCGTAGAGGTAGGCAACGGCTATGGCATGACTGAAACTACTGCGCTGATCTCACGCGCTCCACTTGTTCAACCACCGGGCAGCGTCGGCATGCGCGTACCCTACTCAGAGATTCGCATTGCCCATGTCGAGGGAACTGCCGTTACTAAAGATTGCCCGCTAGGTGAAAGTGGCGTCATCCTGGTCAAAGGCCCACAGGTATTTGAGGGCTATAAGAGCAATATCGACAACGCCTACGCCTGGGTCGAAGATGGCTGGTTCAATACCGGTGATATAGGTTATATGGATGCCGAAGGCTTCCTCTATCTTTCGGGACGCGCCAAGGACCTCATCATCCGCAGTGGTCACAACATCGACCCAGAATTGATCGAGGAACCGCTCAATATCCATTCCGACGTAGTGACATCCATCGCGATAGGATTGCCCGACCCCTATGCAGGCGAGCTGCCAATGGCGTACGTAGTGAAGATTGCAGGCAGCAATGTGACAGAACAAGAACTGATAGATCATTGCGCGAGCGCCATGTCAGAACGCGCAGCAATTCCTAAAAGAATCGAGTTTATAGATGCGATGCCGCTCACCGCTGTCGGCAAAATATTTCGCCCGACTCTACGTCAAAGTATAGCTGAGCAAGTCATCCGCGAATTACTAACTGGGAAATCTATGGATGCAACTGTTACAAGCGAAATAGAGAAAAAGCGAGGACTGGTTCTGCGCATCGATGTGATCGACAAGACTAAGGTTGACGAAGTTAAAAAGCTTGTCGAAGGATACGTATTTACCAGTGAAGTTAACTAGGGTTGAATAAACCCAGAGTATCTCTAGCTTTTCGGCGACTCCGAAATCAAGGCGATTCTTTACCGGTACGCGTCGGCCGATCAAAAAAAACAAAGTAGAGACCTGTACAGCCCAAATACCCCAAGGGGCTCGTCGAGGCAGCATAAAATTATTCAGAGTTACCCATCGGAGAAGTAGATATGCACACCAAGATAGGCACCATTGCAAGCAGGTCAATCAGCTCAGTGTTGCTACTGCTATTTCTAGCCTCTTGCACGGCCACAGGCATGACTAGAGGAACTCCTGACGAGCGTAGGCAGGCTATTCAAGACATGCGCCAGGAAGTGCTCACGGAACTCTATTCAAGTAAACCCGACACCAAAGCGCAGATAGCGAGCGCGAGTGGCTACGCGGTATTTTCCAACGCCAATATAAACCTTCTTCTAGCCAGCTTCGGTGGTGGTATCGGTGTAGTTCGATCCAATGGCAGCGACACCTATATGCGCATGGGTGAAGTTGGCATCGGCATAGGTGCGGGCGTGAAAGATTTTCGCGCCATCTTCGTATTCCACAATAATGACGCCTTGGAGCGCTTCATGGGCGTAGGCATATCTGTTGGCGGACAAGCAGATGCGGCAGCCAAGGCTGGAGATTTAGGCGGCTCCGTGAGCGAAGAAGCGATCCTGGATAATGTAACGGTCTATCAATTGACCCAAAGTGGCCTAGCTCTGCAAGCAACTATCAAAGGAACACGTTACTGGCAAGATGCGGGCCTGAACTAAAATATCAGTCTAACTACAGCAACGGCACCGCGATGCGCAGCGCTTAGCGAAAATCCTGAACCCTCTATGAGACAGCTACATGGCTGGGTAATTCGGCCCGCCACTGCCTTCGGGTACTACCCAGTGTATATTCTGCGAGGGATCCTTAATATCACAGGTCTTACAATGCACACAGTTCTGAGCGTTAATCTGAAACCTTTTACTCCCATCCGCCTCTTCAACGACCTCATACACCCCGGCAGGGCAATAGCGCTGAGCTGGCTCATCATAGAGCGGCAGGTTGTGCTCAATAGGGATAGCCGAGTCCTTTAACTGCAGATGGCAAGGCTGGTCTTCCGCATGATTCGTATTCGATAGGAACACCGACGATAACTTGTCGAAACTAATCTTACCGTCGGCTTTTGGGTAAGAAATTTTCGGGCTCTGTGCAGCCGGTGTCATCTGCGCATAGTCCTGTGATTTATCATGAAATGTCAGCGGAAACTTGCCGAAAAAAATATTTTGTTCAATAAAAGCTAGCGCACTACCCAACCAAAAACCGAATTTGTGAAAGCCCGAGCTAAAGTTTCGAGTCTTGTGTAGCTCATCGAAAAGCCCGGAATTAGCGAAACGCGTCGTGTAATCGACCAGCTCTTTCTCTGCCGATCCGGTGCTCAGCGCCGCGAACAAGGTTTCTGCCGCGATGATTCCGGACTTCATGGCGGTATGGCTGCCCTTGATCTTGGCCGCGTTCATGGTACCCGCGTCGCAACCGATAAGCAGCCCACCGGGGAACGTCATCTTAGGCAGCGAGTTTAGACCGCCTTTTATTAGCGCTCTAGCGCCATAGCTTAACCTCTTGCCCCCTTTTATATATTGCTTGATGGCAGGGTGTTGCTTGAATTTCTGAAACTCATCGAAGGGGCTAATGTGTGGGTTTTTATAACCGAGGTCCACGATGAGGCCTAGGGATACCTGACTGCCTTCTAGGTGGTAAAGAAATCCGCCACTACTAGCTGTAAAGCTATCCTTGATCATAGGATAGCCTGCCGTATGCACAACTAGGCCTTCCTTATGTTGCTGTTCAGGAATTTCCCAAACTTCCTTGAGACCCAACCCGTAGTGTTGGGGATCGCTATCTTTGTCGAGTTGAAATTTATCGATTAATTCCTTACCCAAGTGACCGCGACAGCCCTCTGCCAGAATCGTGTACTTTGCATGGAACTCGAATCCAGGCTCAAAGGAAGGCTTCTGCTCGCCATTCGCATCGACGCCCATATCTCCTGTGGCAACACCTTTAACACTGCCGTCTTCATTGTAGAGAATTTCCGCGGCTGCAAACCCGGGAAAGACTTCCGCGCCTAGCTCCATCGCCTGTTCGGCCAGCCAGCGGCAGAGGTTGCCCAAGGAAATAATGTAGTTGCCATCGTTGTGCATCGGTCTTGGAACGAATAGCCCCGGGAACTTAAAAGATTTCTCTGCAGAGGGTAAATAATAGATATCGTCTGCTGTTACTGCTGTATTTAAAGGAGCTCCCCTTTCCTGCCAGTCTGGAAACAATTCATTCAGTGCCGAAGGTTCGAATACCGCGCCCGACAGAATATGTGCTCCTACCTCTGAGCCCTTCTCAAGTACGCAGACCGAAAGTTCAGTCTGCGCTTGCTTCGCCAACTGCAAAAGCCGACACGCCGTGGATAACCCTGCTGGCCCACCACCTACTATCACTACATCGACTTCCATGGATTCACGTTGCATTTAAAACCTCTGGTCTACCTAAAGACGCTATCAAGCTATTTTGATTTGTCAGCCGGCTCCAATATTCCCTTTGGGACCGACTTTGTTTGCAGGCGGCTATTATCCTCAATTCTCGGAACAAGCGCAAAGCGGCGCTTATCTGGGCACATTACAAAATGTCACAAATAAGACCCTACAGCCGATTCTATAGCTAAGCGATTATGTGCATACTTACGCCCAATTTTGCGCGGCCTTTGTCGCGTACTTTGTAATTCAGAGTGAATAAAATATCCCTCGGAGTCTTGTATGCGCTGCAGTTCAGCCTCGAATCGTGTTCTTTCACTTACTCTTCTGCTAAGCGGCGCCATATTCTCCGCATCCGCGCTAGCACAAGAGCCCACGACTAACGATTCAACAGTTACCTACCCGGCGGAATTTTTCGCTCAGTATGAGCCTTTTTCAGTGAACGATATGCTCGATCGCATTCCAGGTATTGATACTGCACGCGGCGGTGGTGGTGGAAATGGAGGGCCTGATAGCTCCAGCGGTGGTAGTCGACGCGGACTGGGCCTTGGCGGCGACCAAATTCTGATCAACGGACGACGCACGGCCGGTAAAGAGAACGAAGGCAATAGTCAGCTCAGCAGGATACCGGCAAATCAAGTGCAGTATATCGAAATCATCCGTGGCACTTCCGGCGAACTCGATGTTCGCGGTGGCAGTCAAGTCATAAATATCGTGCTGCTCGAAGCTGAAAGCAGCGCTTCCATCGCCTACGAGATCAATGCCGACCATCTTCATGATGGCGAACTAAAACCAGGAGGAAGGTTCTCACTCACGGGCCAACGCGGCGCGCTGGACTACCTTTTTAGTGCCGAGTCCGAGCCACGATGGGAAAGACGCAAAGGGTATGAGAACAGCTTCTTGGCCGACGGCACTCCAAACGACTATATCAGCCGAGTTACAACTACCGATTCACAGCCTCTAATATTCAGCGCTAACCTCGGCTACGAATTCGGTGAAAATGATATAGCCCATATCAACGCCCAGCTTGAAAACAGAGATGCCCCTTCTATAATTGAAAGAACCATTTTTAACTTTGTAGACATCCCGAGAAAAGACACGGTGCAATTCGATGACACGAATCAAATCAGTGAATTTTGGGAGATCGGTGGTGACTATGAGCACACTTTCGCCAACAATGCGCGCTGGAAAACTCTCTTCATCCTAAATAAGAAAGAAGACGATAGCACGCGCGAGCGTTTCAATGTTGATGCCAAAGCTCGCGAGAAGGACCTATTCCTCGCTAATTTCAATCGCTATCAGGAAAGAATTATTCGCAGTTCCTATTCTTTTGCCTTCGCTGGCAGCCAAAATATCGAGGTTGGCATAGAGCGGGCTCAAACGATTCTCGATTCCTCTCTACAACTGGGCTTATTATCCGACACTCGGATGGTCTCTCAGGACTTCGGCGGACTGTCGGAGGTAAATAATACGAATGCCACGGTAGAAGAGCTTCGCTACGAATCGTTCATAATTCATAATTTCCAAATTAATAGCCGCATGTCGCTTGAGACCACATTAATTATAGAGACTTCGGAGATTGCACAATCTGGAGATGTCAGCAAAAAACGTGACTTCGATTTTATTAGACCAAAAGTAGACTACCGTTTTGATTTAACACCATCACTACAATTTCGTGCGACCGTGGAAAAAAGTGTTTCGCAGTTAAGCTTCAACGACTTCACCGCAAATACTAATTCAGGCGATGAGGATCTGAACACGATAGTTGGAAACCCTGAACTACGGCAGGAACAGTCCTGGCGCTACGACGTGAATCTTGAATACCGCTTTAATAATGACAATGGTGTTATAAGCTCGAATATCTACTACCATGACCTCGAAGACGTCATCGATCGAGTCGATGCTTCAACGCTTACAACCATTCAGTCTGCGAGTGGTAATATTGGCGACGGTGAGCGCTACGGGCTACGCCTTAACGGCAGTCTTCGATTGAACTTCATAGGCCAACCGGGAATATTGGTAACTACAGGACTAAACCTAGAAAGCTCGAGCGTTACCGACCCTTTCCTTGGCATCGATAGGCGGCTCAGTTATTTTAGCAACAATCGTCAGGGCAGAGGTAGCTACAGCCTAGGGTTCAGGCACGACATGCCACAGCGCGATATAAACTATGGCTTTACCTACCGAAACAGCATTCGAGACAACAATAAGGTATACGACATTAATAGAATCGAATCGTATAATTCAGACCCTTTCTCGGTTTTATTTGTTGAGTATCAGGGCTGGGAAGGGAAGACTGTTAGATTCGAAGCTACTAACCCCCATGAGAGTGAGCGCTGTCGTGTTCGCCTTCGCTATGCAGGCGGCACGATTGCAACCGGTGTACTCAGCGAGCTAGAAGATTCCTGCAGCCATACTGGCGAGAAATATGCGATAAAGATACGCGGCACCTTCTAAAAGCGCTGCGAAATTTCTACGCTAGCAGATTGTTTTCTCAATCTACTAAAGCTTCTCCAAGCAAAGTCGATACCTTCTCGTTGGGCAATGTAAAACTCCTCGACAAACAGTGAAATATGGCACTTTTGCCACCTTTATTACACAATTTGTCACAGTATTGCAGATACCCCATCAGTATAATCACGCCCCGTTAGAGCAGTAACTTTGATCCATCCAAAAACTTTCTAAGACCCCCGATCCGACTTGTTGATCACGCAGTTATTCTGGATAGAAAGGTTTGGCGTGAAACCCGATAGACCTATGGAGCATTACAATGACGCGGTGCCTTTCTCAGCCTGAAAAGCTTATCCGACTTAGCCTTCTTTGCCTTGCACTAGCGGCAGTGAATCAAGGCTTTGCGCAGCAAGCCGAGCCACAGGCCATCGACGAGTCGACTATAGTGTATGAGGCAGATTTCTTCACGCAATATTCTCCAGTGTCCGTCAACGATATGATCGATCGTATTCCTGGAATCAGTCTTGCTCTGAACGGCAACAGGAATAATCGCGGCAATAGTCGCGGCCTGGGCTCCGGCGAAGGCGAAATCCTCATCAACGGTCAACGCACAACCGGCAAAAACAATGAGGGACGCAGTCAGTTGAGCCGGATCGCTGCTGATCAGGTCGACTACATTGAAATTATACGTGGCACCTCCGACGATATGGATATACGGGGCGGCGGTCAGGTCGTGAATGTTGTACTACTCAATGCACAAACCCGCTCCAGTATCTCCGCCGAGTTCAACATGGACCGGCTTCACGACGGCACAGTCGATCCCGGCGCCAAGCTTTCATATACCGGTCAGAATGGCGCATTTAACTACCTATTCCATATCGAAGCCGAACCACGTTACGAAAACCGGTTTACCAATGAATTTAGCGTTGATCCAGATGGCGAGTTACTGGAGGCCCGATCTCAGGAAAATTTGCGCAACCAAACTGAGTACGAGACCAGCTTCAATCTTGGCTACCAGTTTGAGAAGAGCATGGTGCAATTCAATGGCCTCTTCGCCGAGAGCAATCCGCCAACAGATATAACGCGAACCATCAATGACTATACTACCGGCACCTTAATCACGACCATCGAGCACGAAGACGAGATACGCAATCGTAACAATTGGGAGATCGGTGGCGACTACGAATACAAATTCGACAGCGGCAGTAAGTACCGCTTTCTATTTATTGTAAACGATCGAGACTTTACCTATACACGAGACCGCTTCGACGTATTTGCAGACTCACAAGAAAAAGATCTCTTCCTGTTCTCTGCCGGGCGCGACCGCGAACGTATCGGCCGTACCTCCTATACGTTTGATTTAGGCAGCAACCAAGGGATGGAAATTGGTATCGAAGGTGCACAGACAATACGCGACTCAGACCTCCGCTTGGGCTTGTCAGGCACAGGCATCACCTCGCTCGCCCACGGCGGGCTGGTGCCACAAGCCGTCGGCAATGCGAACTCCACAGTAGAGGAATTACGATTAGAGAACTTCGCCATCCACAATTGGCAAATCAACGACCGCATGTCCTTAGAAAGCTCATTGATCTATGAAACATCGACTATTACCCAGTCCGGAGATGTCACCAACGAAAGAGATTTTTCTTTTGTGCGTCCCAAGCTCGACTACCGCTTCGACATCACCCAATCTCTGCAACTTCGCACAACAATTGAGAAGACTGTTTCACAATTGAGCTTCTCGGATTTCAGTGCCACCACCGACAACTCAGACGATGATCAAAATACACAGGCTGGCAATCCCGAAATTGCGCAGGAGCAGGCTTGGAACTACGAAATGAATTTGGAGTATCGCCTACCCAATAGTATTGGCGTACTCAATACACAGCTCTACTACCGAGACTTAACCAATGTTATCGATCGCATTGATGTTTCTCCCAGCGCTACCGACCTGCAGTCAGCAAGGGGCAATATTGGAGACGGCAAACGCTACGGCGCGAACTTCGATGCGAGTACACGCCTGGGCTACCTGGGCGTTCCTAACGCCCTGTTCACACTTGGATTGAGCCTACAAGATTCAGAAGTAACAGACCCCTTCCTAGGCACGCAGCGACGTCTGCGAAGAAACGGTCGCTGGTTCGGGCGCGCTAATTTTCGACATGACATCACTGCATACAATTTTAGTTACGGCTTCAGCTACTTTAATTTCGCACGTGATGGTAGTGGCCTAACGCAGATAGACATCAACGATACGGAGACTGATATAGGCGAATACGGCCTAAACTTCTTCGCCGAAAAGCAAGCCTTCAACGGAATCACTTTTCGCTTTGATATTCAGAATGCCAACAGCCAAATCCGCTGCAGAGAAAGAATTCGCTATGTTGGTGCGACGGCTGCTGGAATTGTAGAAGAAGTCGAAGACTCCTGTAACGGCACCGGCATAAAATATGCCTTAAAAATCAGACAAACATTCTAGGCACTCCCGCTCAAAAATTGGCTCTAAAAAAACGCCATAGCTGTCTTTTTTTCGAAATGATTTCCTACTCCACCTCGACTAAACAGAATCAGTGCACATAAAAAACTAACGCGGCAAGAGAAGGAAACCAAACACAGAGCTAGAGAATATCGAAGGGAGATTTTGAAGCTCACGCCGCTAGCTAGGCCAGCAGCGCGTTACTAGGGACTAGTTAATTCGCACTCACCTTAGTAAATACCATCATATGCTGCCAAGGCAGAAAGTCTAGCGTGTCAGTCCATTCCAGGCCGAAAACACCCATCTCTTTAACTACCTGCTCTTGTGTCATCTTATGCAACGGACGAATAGGTACCGAAGCGTCTTCACCGCGGTATTCCAGCAAGAATATGCGACCTCCAACTCTAAGCGCATTGTTGATCCCATCTATCATCTCGAAGGGGTGATCGAACTCGTGATAGGCATCGACCATGATCGCGGCATCGATAGAATTAGGCGGCAAGTTCGGATCGTCGACCGTACCCAGAACACCTTCGATATTCGTCACACCGTCAGTAGCCTTGCGCTGCTCTATGATTGCCAACATCTCCGGCTGAATATCAACCGCCAGCACCTTACCTTCCGGCACCAATTTCGCAATCCGAAAAGAGAAGTAGCCCGAGCCAGCGCCTATATCGGCAACCACGTGATCTGAATCCAATCCCATATTCGCAACAACCTCGTCAGGCATCTCTTCCTGAATACGACCCGGGCGATTAAGCCAACCTGCAGCCTGATGTCCCATCACGAAAGAAATTTCACGGCCCATATAGAACTTGCCGATACCGGTCGTTTTGCGCTCTGGCGCGACTTCATACCCTGGAAACTCCGCCGCCTGTGCGGGAACTATGTACACAAAGAAGGAGGCGAGAATAGGCAGTATGCCAAATCGTAACGGTCTGAGGGAAATCATGGGCTTACCTTTGTATTTTGTCAATCTGAGCCGACTAGCCTCAGAAACGGGAGAATGTCCGCAGAGCGGGGATGATGGGATTGTAAATCAGCGCTGTAAGGCAAACAAGAAGCCCGGCGAACTTAGAAAAAGCCTCCCGGGCTGGTGGGTGCAATCTACTGTGTGAGCTTTAGAGCAACTTTTACAGCCTCTGCCCGCTGCCTTTGCAGACAATACAGGCATCTTGATAGGGTTTCTTCAAAATAGCAGTAAGTGCATTTAGAGCTTGTTTAGGCTCGTTCTTTTTTCGGCCAAAGTCATCACGTTAATTCGCCTGAGGCGTAGTCTGGTAATGCTGTGTTGCTACCTTATTTAGACCTTGATGTAGTCAATAGGATTGGCACCTTATTAAGAAATGAGTAGGCCGAACTAATGAGCAGAAATACGTTAACCACCTCACAAAACTCACGATAGGGGTTGAATTTATCTTTAAGTAGATTAGGTAGATGAATTAGTTACTTATGCTAGTATTTCGATTCAAATTTATGAACATTCTTAAATAATGGAAACAAAGTATGACGCAGGTATTGAAAGGAATTCGAGTGCTGGATTTTGGTCGTTACATCGCAGGGCCCTACTGTGGAACGCTCTTAGGGGATATGGGAGCCGAGGTCATACGCATTGAGAAGGTCGATGGCAGCGAGGATCGATTCCTGTCTCCGATCAGCGACAAGGGCGACGGAGGCCTATTCATGCAGCTGGCACGTAATAAGAAGTGTCTAACGCTCAATCCGATGAAGCCGGAGGGGCGCGAGATCGTCAAAAAACTGGTCAAGACCGCTGATGTGGTCATAGCCAACCTTCCTCCAGACACGCTTCAGGCTATGGGTCTGGATTATGAGAGCCTCAAGGCTACCAAGCCGGACATTATCCTTACTACCGTTTCTGCCTTCGGCCGCGGCGGCCCCTATGCAAACCGCGTCGGCTTCGACGGCCTAGGTCAGGCCATGTCGGGCGCCATGTATATGTCGGGCACCCCAGATCAACCAGTCAAAGCCTACCCCCCGTATATCGATTTCGGCACTGCCAGCCTATCGGCATTCGGTACCATGGCCGCCTTGTTCGAAAGGCAGAAGACCGGCAAAGGCCAGATGGTAGAAGGCTCTTTATTTAATACCGCACTGACGATGATGAACGGCACAGCCATCGAACAGAACGCCATTCAGTGCAATCGCGTGGCCACACTGAACCGCTCGCAGACCTCAGGTCCCGCCGACACTTTCAAGACGCAAGATGGCTGGGTATTAGTGCAATCAGTTGGTGGGCCCCTGTTTAAACGCTGGGCCGATCTAATAGGCGAGGACCATTGGCTTGACGATCCGCGCTTTAAAGACGATATTTCTCGGGGCAACAACGGTGAATTAATCAGCGAAAGAACCGCGACTTGGTGTGCCAAAAGAACCTCAAAGCAAGTGCTCGAAGAAATGGAAGCAGCGAGATTGCCAGCAGGCCCGGTGCTCTCACCGCAGGAAGTGCTAGACGACCCACATGTTGCCGCGAAAGGTCTGTTTCAATACGTTGATTACCCGGGCCTAGACAAACCAGCGCCTTTGATGAAGACGCCTATTGAACTGTCGGAAACCCCGGGTGAAATTCGTAGCCGCCCGCCCACTCTCGGCGAACACACTGACGAAATCATGCAGGAGCTTGGCTATAGCCAGGCTCAGATCGCCATTCTTCGAGAGAAGCGGGTCGTCTAGCTGTAAAGATTTAAACCTGGAGAACCTACTGAGAAAATAACTTCAGCCACAATCCTACTCTTTCTACTTGTAGCACAGCTTGGGCTCGCACAATGCAATGTGGGAGACAAACCATGAAATTCTCTACAACTCGACTCTACAATGGTTTGGCTAAGGCACAGTAAACGGCATCAAAAGCGGCGAGCTACGCAAGGGCTACTAATAAAAATAGCCCGAAGATAAGTTAGAGTCTACAAATTAGTCATCTGGCAAGGCATAGACAATAATGCTGCCGGTGCGTTGCGACTCCGTACCGGTTCTAAAGGTTAGCATCGCATTGCCAGAATTCGTGGCTATATATTGCCGTCCTTCAACCTCGTAAGTCACGATACCACCACCTACCGGCGCACCGGTATTGACGCTGTGTAGAATATTTCCCGAACTGGCATCCATTAACAGCAAGTTGCCAGTAAGCTCACCACTTATCACCAAGCCGCCAGCGGTTGTCGTGACACCCGAAACCATGGGAGTAGGCGAATGATAACGCCACTTAACCTCACCTGACTCTACGTCTATGGCAGTGAGCCATCCAGTCTGCGCCTCTTCGTCTGGACTTACTGCCCCGCCCATATACATTTGGCCCGGAATGTACTCAACGTCCGTTGCTGCAGTGAACTGAGCACAGTAATCGATCGACGGTGTAATCAATAATTTCTCGCCAGGGTGATACGCAGGGCCGCTCCAAAGCACGCCACCGTACACGCCAGGACAGGCGAAGACCCCTTCTTGGGTTACCGGTACTTCGGCATTCAATATAGTGGTAACAGGTGTCTCATACAGAATTTCATGCGTCTGCTTATCCAGTCCTCGTAGTATGCCGTCCTTTCCTACTGTCGCCACGAAATCACGAGACACGTTGTCGATACCGGCTTTCAACACTGGGCTTACCTGTGTCAAGTCCCAGTCGTGATCATCGTTGGGTACAAGAGCCTTGTGCCAGTTAAGCTCGCCCGTGCGCACATCGAGTGCGATGATGTTATTCGTATAGAGGTTTTCGCCTGGACGCAGATAGGCGGGCAGATCCGGCGCCGGATTAGTCACTGCCGCATACAACTCTCCAAGCTCCATGTCCATACTAAGAGGCGTCCATACCGCGCCACCACCGAGCGGAATATTCTCCGGGTTACCCCAAGTCTCTCCACCGCCCGCGGCTGCCTCCGGTACGGTTAGGAATTTCCATAACTGCTTGCCATCGTGAATTGAGAAAGCACCAACCCAACCGGAGATTGCGTTCTCACTACCTGCCGGCCCGATCAGTATCATGTCTTCATAGATCATCGGCGGCATGGTGAACGTTTCGCCTAACCAAGGGTCCGCGACCTGTCGTGCCCACAGAAGATTCCCGTTAGCAGAATCCAGAGCCAGCAGATAACCATCCGCCGTACCTCGCACTACGTAACCGTCCCTTATCGCAACGCCGCGATTATTCCCCCATACCATGCGATCTTTAGGCTCCCAATCGTAGCTCCAGATTTTCTGACAAGTGGCTGCGTCAATGGCCGCCGTATGGGTTGCATTAGTCACATACATCGTGCCCTGATAGACGATAGGGCCGTTTTGCATAGTCGCGTTGGTGTTCAGTTGATAGGCGCAGACTTGTTGTAGTTTATTTGCGTTAGACGTATCGATCTCAACTAACTCGGAATAACGCGTACCCTGATAATTCTGATTGTGATAAAGCCAGTCCTGCGAATTATCCGCAGCCGCCAGCAACTCATCGAACGATGGACCTGTGCCACTCGGCTGGATTCCGTACACGCCTTCGATAAAAGTAGCCGCACTGTCTAGCACTTCGTCACCCCGGGAAAGAGGTATGGCACTCAAATAGTCGTAGTCATCCTTTAACTCTTCACTGCCTTGCAGGACATTATTGCTGCCGAGAATAAAGGCAAGCACATCTAGCCCCTCAGCGTCAGTCAGACTACCAGGCTGGCTTGGAGGCATGGATGTAAGAATAAGATTAAATAGCTCATTAACACTAGCCCCTAGACGAGACCAGCTCTTACGAAAGGTCGCACCAACCAATTCAGGGGCCGCCGCACTATCTAGCTCCGTGCCATGGCACAGCGAACAACGTTGTTGATATAAAGCCTCTCCCCTAGCGAACTGTGCCTCAGTAAAAGTGCTGGACGCCGGCGCATCGGCCGCAAGTCCAAGCACACAGAAAAGAGAAGAAAACAACACTCCAGCGGCGAGCACGATTCTAGGATTAGAAATTATTGTTTTCAATTTTAGTCCTTTCAGCCTTAAGTGGCCGCAATTTTATATTTGAAATTAACAAAAAAATCTTAGGGATTGTTCAGCAACGCCACCGCTGCTGTGTACATCGCTTCGACACCAGCCTTGACTGAATTCGGATCGATGCTAAAGAAGGCAGAGTGGTGCGGCGGCGCACTAGTCTTGCCTGCAGCTATCTCGCGGATCAGCTGCGCAGACGCACCGCCGACAGAAAAGAAGACACCAGGCACTTTGTGTTCAGTTTGCGTGAAATAGGCAAAGTCCTCAGCACCCATACCAGGTCGCTGCGAGGTCAATAGAGAATCGTAACCCAGTTGCTCTTTCCACGCTGGCAGCACCTTATTTACGGCATCGCTATTATTGATATTCGTCGGCGTGCTTTCAAACCCCATTCTAACCACTGGCAACAAATCATCCGGCAGACCATTCAGCCTACCAATATTGGCCGCCATATCGCGAATTCTTGCAAGCACCTCGTTTCTGGTCTCCTGGGAATCTGCACGCACAGTCAATTGCAGGTCCACCTCATTAGAAATAATATTGTGCTTGCTGCCTCCTTGAAACGAGCCTACGGTAATTACCGCCGGAACGAGCGGATTAATCTGGCGACTAATTATGCCCTGCAAGGCGATCACTAACTGAGAAGACACATAGATCGGGTCAATTGTCTGATGTGGATAGGCTCCGTGACCACCGATGCCTCTCACCTTGATATCCACACTGTCTGAGCTGGATTGAACGATGCCTTCACGCACTGTGACAAGACCCGAAGGTGCGCCCGAGCTCACATGTAAACCGATCGCATAGTCAGGCACGCCGAAGCGCTGATAAAGGCCATCTTCGAGCATCGCCTTCGCACCACTGATAATTTCTTCAGCAGGCTGGCCGACCAACATCACAGTCCCACTCCATTTGTCGGTGTTTTCCAGCAGCATTTTAGCTGTGCCTACAAGGCTGGTCATGTGCATATCGTGGCCACAGGCGTGCATGACCGGCACGTCTTCTCCGCCTAAATTTATCTGCCGGTTGCGAGAAGCATAACTAAGCCCACTATCTTCCAGGATAGGCAGACCATCCATGTCGGCGCGCACCAATACCAAAGGCCCCGAGCCATTCTCTATAATGCCAACCAGACCAGTGCCCCCGACTCCCTCAGTCACCTCGATGCCCAAGGCTCGCAGTTCAGCGGTAAGTCGAGCTGCTGTCTCGTGCTCTAGAAAGCCCAGTTCAGGGTTCTGATGAAACCACAGAAATAATTCGGACAGGTGTGATTCGTAATAAGCGTTGATGTCGCTCTTCAGAGCCTCATCCACTGCCTGAGCTGACTGGCTAATGGCAAACCCTGGGAGCATCACGGCCAATAAAAGTGCAAGTCGAGCTACTTTTTTTGAAAATTTGAAAGGCAAGGTGCGAGTGTTAGACGATGGCATAGAGTTAATTCCATTGCAGTGCCCTAGCACTGTGTAATCCCTTATTTATCGACAGAGACTAATAGACCCGCTCACCGAATGAAAGGGGTTTTAGCGCATCAAAGCAGCGACAAAAATCAGTGCTGCGGTGCAGCCTCCATCAACGCCTCCCAGAAAGCATCGTTGAAGCTAGCACCATTCGCACCGCCATTGGAACCAAGGCGCGTGATGACAAGATTGAGACTGGGAACCAGATACAATTTTCGGTCCAAAGCTCCCTGCATTGCGACCATATCGCTTGGAGCGGATGCCACTAAAGCGCCATTGGCTCGTTGCACTCGGGCAGCGGCATTCAAAGAGAAATCTTGCCCATTAAGCCACCACAAATAACCATAGGAAGGGTTAAGTGCTTGCGATGGACTTAGCATGGCGTCAAGAAAGCTACTGTCCTGCATTAAGACCTCACCTGCCCATCGACCACCGGCCCGAATCATCAATCCGAATCTCGCGAGCTCTCTAGCCGTTGTCGATAGGCCTACCGCAATGTCGGAACTCGCCCAAGGCCTATCGGTCCATGACGAATGCTTCATGCCTAAAGGCTCTGTCACCCATTCTCTGGTCAGGCTCTGGCGATCCATCCCAGTAGCTGCGATAAGCACGCGCATTAATTCGTGGTAGACCGGCGTGTTATAAAGCCATGCCGTTTCAGCTGCGCTAGAAAAAGAGAAATCTGTGGCCAACCCGCTATTCATACTCAGAAGATGGCGGATAGTAATAGCAGCTTCTTGATTGGATGAGGCCTGCGACCACCCTTCGCCAACATATTTAGACACCGGATCATCGAGCTGCAGGAAGCCACGTTCCTGCGCCATGCCAATTATCACGGCAACCACGCTCTTCTGCGCCGAGGCGACATCTTCAATTGCCCTACCCTGCGCGTCTCTTCCCTTCATCGCGTTGGAATACCTCTGGGAGGCATCCGGAGAATCCCAATAGCGTTCTGCCATGATTCTCCCACCGTGAAGAATCACCACACCACTGGATTTTCGCGCTCCTGCTATATCCAGCGCTGCATTCAATTTCTCAGAGTCCCAACCGACACTAGCCGGAGCTACAGACTCCCAACTCTCATCGGAGGCTGGAAAATAGAGCTCTTCGGCGGCCTTAGCAAGCTGAGAAGCCATAAAGCCTCCTGCAAGCAAAGCAAGGATGACTGCATGATTAGAGAGTCGAATTTTTCGCATAAAGGTGAAACCTGCTGCTGATTTTTAATTTATAAATTGGCACGCGCTATCGCAACCAACCACACACATAGGCTATTCTTCTTTTATCATTTTCTGTGTCTCGCTGACAACCAAGGCAAAATCCTATGAATCCTAAATCATCGATCTTCCTACTGCTAACGAGTATCGCCGCGTTTATAACGCCATCTGCCATAGTCACCGCCGCCGAGGCAGGCTTCACGATGCCAAGTGTCCTTAGCGCATCAAACTTTCCTGACGACGTTCATATGGACTCCTTGGCGAGACTGCCACAGATTCAAAGAGCTGACTTGGATGCAGCAGGCACAGAAGCCTTCGACACCTATGTTAGTCCAGGCACGGGATATGGATCTGGACTGCGTGGACCAATAGGCGTCTGGATGAATAGCCCGGAATTAGCTCAGGCAATGTTCGACGTACGCCAGCGAGTCCGCTATGAATCCGACCGCGATCAACGTCTAACCGAGCTGGCGATCATCTCTACGGCACGCGAGATCAACAATCAATATGAATACACGGCACATGAGCCATTAGCGATAGCAGCAGGCTTAGAACAAAACATTATCGATATCGTCCGCTTCAGAAAATCTGTCGAAGACAATCAAGCCATAGCAGGCTTCGGAGAAACGGAGCAGGTGATTGTCAAATTCGCGCGCGAGGTAATCAGCGAAGAAAAAGTGAGTTCGGAAACCTTTGCTCGTGCTATCGACGCCTTCGGAGAGGAAGGCGTGATGGACCTAACCGGCCTAATCGGCTACTACAGCTTCGTCGCGATTACCTTAAAAGCCTTCGACGTACAACGACCAGCTGGCAGCGATCTACTTTTACCCCTAACAGCTGAATAAGCCCAAGCTCTTTACAGTGAGTTGAGAAATTCCATCATGGCTGCATTGGTTTCAGCAGGCGCTTCCTGCTGCACCCAATGACCAATTTCAGGAATCAAGACCACATCGCGCAAGTCTTCTGCCGCTCGCGATATCGTCACAGTCAGCCTGTCCTTATCTGCGCCCGCAATCACACTATCGCCCGAACCGGCAATAAACAACACAGGGATCTTAATTGTGGCCCCCTGAAGATGCTCTGTGATTTCCCAGTTGCGATGGAAGTTGCGGTAGTAATTTATACCGCCGCGAAAACCGGCGTTTTCGAATTGTGAAACGACGTAGTCTAGATCTTCCTGCCGAAGCCAATCGGGCAGCCCCTTTGGTGCGCCCAGCCTTCCTATCCAACCTCCTGCTGATCGACGTGGATCGGTAATTATAGACGGCTCTCTTGGCGCATTAGGTGATAAATAGAGTCGGCTAATCAATCCGCGCGGGTGGGCATCGTATTCAGCCTCCGCTACCCCACCCGGCTCGTTATGGTAGAGAATATAGAAAAAGTTTTCGCCGTAGTCCTCACGCCAGCTGTCCATCGGCGACTGCGCCACGCGACCGCCATAGGGCACACTCATAGCGATCAACGCTGTGAAGCGAGAAGGATGTAATAGGACCGTAGTCCAGGCCACAATTGCGCCCCAGTCATGACCAACCAAGATCGCAGTCTCTTCACCCAGGGCATCCAGAATACCTACCAAGTCACCGGCCACATGGTTGATGTTATAGTCATCGACAGCAGCGGGTTTATCGGTTTCGCCATAGCCACGCATGTCCGGCGCCACCACGTGATAGCCGGCATCAGCCAGCATAGTCATCTGATGCCGCCACGAATACCAAGATTCAGGCCAGCCATGTGCTAGTAAGACTAGCGGCCCTGTGCCGGTCTCCGCTATGCGCATCGTTATTCCATTGGACTGAATAAATCGAAATGTGACGCCTGCCACCGGTGACTGTGTACCCACGTCAATATCTCCTTGTTGTGCCAATAATTCCCCCAACAGTGTGCCATGGAGAACCAGTGCAACTACCACTATTCTGCCGCAAGCCTTTACTGCATTCGTTACCGTAAGAATCATCCTACATGCTCCGCGTCCACCAAGAATTTCGAGGGTATAGAAAGACTAACATGGTCCCTATTGACTTCACCACGTCAAGGGCGTTTCATTGAGGTAATGATTTCTAAACAAGTTGAGGCGCGACCCGTGAAAGAAAATGATGTGCCATATATGGAAAGGACTCGAAACTTCTATCGTGCCCAGGGTTATACCAGTGATTATCAGTGGGCACACTATGATGACGTGCCTTTTAGCCGTCTGCAAAAACCGCTAAGTAAATGCAAAGTTGCCGTAGTCACCACCGCAATGCCTGATTCAGAAACAGGACGTTCGCAGCGGCAAGTACATTCTTGCGCTAGCCTGCCTATTCCCAGCTCCATGTATACCGATGAACTGTCATGGCATAAAACCATGACACATACGAATGATGTCGCCTCTTTCCTTCCGCTAAAGCAGCTTAAGCGCTGCGAAGACGAGGGCCTTATAAGCGAACTAGGCAATCGCTTTCATTCGATCCCTACAGAATATAGCCAACGCAACACGCGTGTGAACGATGCGCCGGAAATTCTTGCTCGCTGTCAGCATGATGCAGTGGACGTGGCCATACTTGTACCGTTGTGACCTGTCTGCCATCAGACCGTGAGTCTGTTAGCGCGACACCTAGAAAGTAATGGCATCGTAACTCTAATCATTGGATCTGCGATCGATATCGTAGAGCGCTGCGGCGCACCTCGATACTTGCACAACGATTTTCCACTCGGCAATCCCTGTGGCGTTCCCTATGACGAAGCCATGCAGCTAAAGATAATGCAGCAGGGATTAGCACTCATCGAGAAAGCCGGGCAAGCTCGAACCACCCAGCGCACCTTGCATCGCTGGAAAGACGATGCGTGGAGAAAGGACTACGCGCTAATCGATGACAGCAACCGAGAAGAATTACGCCTGCGCGGCGAACACCGCCGCCAACA
>Ga0307985_10000130_pt1 | contig 42294 bp, 40 predicted proteins | sample EllFjometageno80_FD_203155 | JGI IMG/M metagenome (GOLD analysis project Ga0307985, IMG submission 203155) | Marine microbial communities from Ellis Fjord, Antarctic Ocean - #80 | ecosystem: Environmental > Aquatic > Marine > Unclassified | place: Southern Ocean | collected 2014-10-09 | reverse complement strand
ACTCTTTTTTTACAAGAGTACTTTAAAAATGTATGCGCGACTTAGTACGAATTTGACGGGTGAGCTGCAGCCAGATGATAAAGGAGAAATTCCAGACCTTGGAAGCCTCATTGAAGGCATCGAAAAAGTAATGTTTTTTAATTATGATCCGGGTAGTTTAACGCCTAATCAAATTGATCAATTGAATGCTGATGTAATTGATGAAGGATACGAAAGTGTCATGAATGCCAGAATGGATGGCGCCAATATCGAAATACTGATGAAGGAGAAAAGGTCTAAACCGGTCGGTTTTGTAGTAATTATTAAAAGCGAACAGGGAGAATCTATAATTGATCTTGAAGGTATGCCTGATCTATCAAACTTGATGAAGCTTTCCCAGTTTATGAGCAGTAACACTGAAAGTTTCGATATCTTGAAGAACGCTTTCAATTAGAATATTTTGGGTGAAGTGGATGCACCTAAAATTTAGAACTTAATAACAACGATTTGGAAACTGTATTATCTATTAAAAACCTCTCGAAGCACTACGGGAGGATAAAGGCACTTGATAATGTGTCTTTAGAAATCAAAAAAGGCGATATTTTTGGCATTTTAGGACCTAATGGTAGTGGTAAAACTACTACATTAGGAATGATCCTTGATGTAATCAATCCAACCAGTGGAGAGTATCATTGGTTCGGAAATGAAGCCAATAAGGATACCCGTAAAAAAATTGGAGCGATATTAGAGCACCCGATTTTTTACCCATATCTCACTGCAGTTCAGAACTTAAAGATTGTATGTGATATCAAGGAAGTTTCCTACGACAGGATAGATAAAGTAATTAACCAGGTTGGGTTAACCGAGCGTAAAGAAACTAAATATAAGACTTATTCTTTGGGCATGAAACAGCGCTTAGCAATTGCGTCAGCCTTGTTGTGCGATCCTCTTGTAATGATTTTAGATGAGCCTACAAACGGACTCGATCCTCAAGGAATTGCTGAAATAAGAGAGCTCATAATCGAAATTGCCAACTCTGGTAAAACGATTCTCCTGGCAAGCCATTTATTAGATGAAGTTCAAAAAGTTTGCACACACTTCGCTGTATTGAGAAGGGGGAAGCTTGTGCATACAGGACTGGTTGAGGATGTTTCAAAAGGTGCGCCTACCGTTGAAGTGAAGGCAGATCATGAAGATTTACTGTCAGTTTTAGAAAAGTCGGGATTGGCTACTAAAGTTAAGCGGGAGTTGGATAAACATTTGATGACTATGGCTGAAGGTAATTCAGCAGCTGATGTTAATAAGTATTTATTTAAAAATGGTATCGCTGCTAAACATTTGCTCCTTCAATCACGAAGTCTTGAGCAACAGTTTCTAGAGATTTTGGCTGAAAACGAGGAAGGTGCTTTATGATACGATTATTAAAAATAGAATTCCATAAGATAAAGTCTAATAGGACTTTTAAGGTTTTAGCTACGCTTTATATTATCGCCCTTGTCGTTACGAGTATGGGTGTAATGCCGTTTTTACAATGGTTAAAATCAAAATTCGCTGAATTTGACGTGGATCAAGTAGATCCAACTATGCTGCCATTTTATGAGTTTCCAGACATCTGGCAGAACTTAACTTATGTTGCCATTTATTTTAAGATTCTATTGGCACTAAGTTTAATCTATTCCATAACTAACGAATATACTTATCGAACGATTCGTCAGAATGTAATTGACGGATTGAGCAAACATGAGTTTATATGGAGTAAGATAATCATGGCTGGTTTTCTCAGCTTGGCTTCAACACTGGCCTTGTTTGTCATGGGCTTGATTACAGGATTAATCTATTCTACAGAGATCTCTTTTTCACTTGTTTTTGAAGATATGCATTTTTTGGGCGGCTTTTTTCTTCAGTTGTTTGCCTTTCTACTTTTTACTCAATTGATAGCTACCTTGATAAGGAAGCCAATGATGACAATGGGACTAATGTTTCTATGGGTAGTAATTGTGGAGAATGGATTATTTATTTGGTCACAAGTGAAGGGGCAAGAATGGATACTACCATTACTTCCTGTTAAAACTATTAATAACTTGATTCAGTTGCCCTTTAAAAAATACGCCTTTATGGAAATTCAGGATTATATAGCTTGGACAGATTTGGGCCTTGTTATCCTTTATGGAGTCTTATTTTATTTCGCTACAGTGAGGCTTGTGGTGAAAAGAGATTTGTAAATGATTAGTTAGGATTTAAAATATAAGAGAAGCACTAGTCATCTTTATGGCTGGCGTTTCTCTTTGGTAGACAGGAGTAACTCTGAAGTGTTTTTTACTTGGAAAATAAATAACAGGCGACACAATTCTTAGGATATTTTGTCGATATAATAGTGGAGTCACCGTATTTCAGTGTTTAGAATTTTAGATCTCTCGAGGAATGTTGTAAGCGTAAAAGAGATGAATACTGTCATCTTATACTAGTGAGAGCGTCATGCTAAGAAAAACAAAAAAAACGTAATAATCCACAAACGGCATTTCATCATAAGTAATTTTTAATGTTATTTGCGCCCTAAAATGAACCTATTTAACTAAACCAATATTGTTTTGATGAGATTACTTTCTAGAACTAAGTACTTTCTATTGCTTTTTTTATTCTTATTTTCTTCATGCGAAGAAGAGGTGGATTCTGAAGCATTGGTTTTTGTGGAAGATGTGATTTTCGTAAGTGGTGAAATATTGAGAATAACGGGAAGAGTAGTTTCTTCAGGCACTGTGACGATTACAGATCACGGATTTCAAGTAGCCGAAAACCCTGAATTTACTTCGCCAATCATTATCTCTCTAGGGGAAAGAAGTATACCAGGAAGGTTTATTGGGACTTATGAAGAACTGCCTTCAGGGACAGATTTTTTTGTAAGGGCATTCCTTATTAACAAAGGAGAAACTAGCGTTTCGGCAGCTTTAGAATTTTCAACACTAGATTCTGAATTAATTAATTACACTCCAGTTTTCGAAAGAGCCGGGCAAACGATAACAATTAACGGTAAAAATCTTACACGAGATTCAGAGGTATTTTTCGGATCGCAAAAAGCTTTAATACTTGAGTTCAATAATGAAGCTGAAATTAAAGTAAGAGCTCCTAACCCAGAAATTGGAGAATATATGGTTCCTATTCGCATTATAAACGATGGGAAAGAAAATGTTTTTGACCAAAATTTCGAATATATCATTGGAAAATGGCAACTAGAAACGATCTATCCTGGTAATGAGGGATTTACAAGAAACATCTATTTCCAGCATGAAGGCATACTATATTCCGGTATGGAAGATAATGGAAGTAATGTCCAATTATTTTGGAAATATGATTTGTTAAGCAAGAGTTGGCAGGAGAAGAATTTTAATGGGCCTTATCTGAGAAGTCCAGGAGTATTTGATGGTGGATTTTTTGGTGGCGGACTAGATAATAATGCTTTGTCTAATGAGTTTTGGACTTTAGATCAATCTGGAAATTTTTTAGCTCAAGGTAATGTACCGTTCAAATTGGTACAACATGTGTCTTTTAGGGTAGGGGATGAGCTTTTTGTTTTTGGAGGAAAAAATGAATCCCGAGGTGATAACAACAGGATAAGAAAGTATAATTTTGTGTCTAAAGAATGGGTGGAATTAGGCACAATGCCAATTATTACTTCTAGTACATTACCGAAGTTCAATAAAGGTAATCAGATGTTCTTTGTAACGGCCTCAAACGAATTATGGAAATATGATTCTAATACAATGCAATGGCAACAAATGACATCTTATCCTGGAGCGAAAGGTGCCATAGGCGGTGGTACAATTGGTGAATATGCTTATGTAGGTCTTGGTAATAATACAAGAGAGATGTATGAATATAATTTTGCTTTAGACTATTGGAAGCAAAAATCAATTATACCTGGGTTTAACAGTGATCTCACATTAGGATGGTATACTGTCGATGATAAAATATTTGTGTTAAGGAAGGTATCTCTTGGTAGTGAAGCTCCTAAAATGTATAAGTTTGAACCATTTAATTTTTAAGGTTGTGAAGATTATTAAGTTAACTATAACGGCCTTTCAACTACGGGGTCAGTCATTTTTATTAAAAAGCAATATCATGGTATCTGGCATCCGTTTGGGTCTTTTTTTTATTTTAATCACTATTTGCTCAAGTGCTGTTGCACAGGAAGTTGAGTTAATTTCTGGTGACCTAGGACAAAGTTCTACGAGTGTTTACATGCTCGAATTTAAAGTGACTGGATTGTCAGCAGATCAGGCCACTAGTAAAGTGTGGGTAAGACATAAAGGAGAAGATACTAATGAGTATATTTTAACACAAAGAGCAGACGGTACCTATAGGGTCGGTTTGATCTTATCTCAAGGTGTGAATACCCTTGAATTTGGAAATGATGTATTTACAGATAGCAGTGATAGAACCTGGAAAAAGGGCGGTTCATGGTCTTGGTCCGATTCATACAATTATTCACTTCTTGTAGAAGTAGTAGGTAAAGATAAAGGTGGTGAGGGTCCATTTGCACTGTCTGGCGAAGTTGTAGATGGCGCATCAAATATAAGCTTACCTATGGCGAACTTGTACTTCCCGAAAACGGAACTAGGGTATAATACTGATATAGATGGTCGCTTTGATATGGTCTTGCCAAAAGGGGAACACCTATTGGAGGTTAGTTTTGTTGGTTTTGAGAAACTGACCCTTTCTCTTGTAGTTAACAACCAAGGGGCCTTCACAATTAGGTTAAAAGAAAATGCTACACAACTGGATGCAGTTGTGATTACAGCTCAGAGAGAAGATCAAAATGTTAAAGGTACAGAACTTGGTAAAGAAGTTTTGAGTATAAGTACAATTGAAGGTTTGCCACCATTTGTTGGCGAGGTTGATGTTTTGAAATCGTTGACCTTACTTCCAGGTATTAGTACAGTTGGCGAAGCATCCTCAGGATTTAATGTTCGAGGTGGTGGTACTGATCAAAACTTAATTTTACTTGGCGGTACTACGCTCTATAACCCATCACACTTTTTTGGATTCTTCAGTAGTTTTAATTCTGATATGGTTAAAGATGTCACAGTTTTTAAAGGAGGAATTCCAGCAAAATACGGAGGAAGAGCATCTTCTATTATTGACATTAATTATAAGGATGGAGATTTTAATAAGTGGAGCGGCAAGATTTCTGTGGGTATGATTTCCACTAAAATATCTGCAGATGGACCGATTATTAAAAATAAATTATCAATTATTCTTGGTGGTAGAATGTCATATGCTAACTGGTTATTGGTGCGATCGCCTGACGTAGATGTAGCCAATAGTAATGCCTCTTTCTGGGATGGAAACATAATGCTTAACTACAGAATCACTGACGGACACAGCTTAAAGTATTCTTATTATAGGAGCTTTGATGATTTTAGTTTCGCAAGTGACACGACTCAAGGTTGGACCAATAAAAACCAGAATTTAACCTATAATGGAAAATTCAGTGACAAGCTATTTGGAACTGTATCTGCCAGTCAAAGTGAGTATAATTTTAACATCTCGAGTGATTTTGATTATTCAAGTTTTGAATTAAAGTCAAGCATTTTGGAGAACGGAATTTATGCTGACCTAGAATATGAATTTTCTCCAACTAATAGTTTGACAATTGGGGGACAGGCTAAGAAAATTGAAATCAATCCGGGGGACAGGGTGCCGCTTACCGATAACTCAAGTGTTAATCCTTTTGTTGGTGATCCAGAGCAAGGCATTGAATCGGGTGTGTTTTTTCAGCATAACGTTGACCTAACAAAAGGGATTAGATTTTCTTATGGTTTGAGGTACAGTAATTTCAATTACATAGGGCCTAAGGATGTTTACACTTACGACCCATATCAAGCACGTACAATACAAAATATTACAGATACTGCTTCATATGGGGATGGAGAATCTATCATTCAGCATGGAGGGTTTGAACCAAGAGCCTCTGTGAGGTTTACAATAAGTGAATCAAGTTCAATCAAACTAGGGTTTAACCGGATTCATCAATTTATTCATTTAGTGTCAAATACTGCTGCGATCTCCCCGACAGATACTTGGAAATTAAGTGATACTAATATTGAGCCTGCTTTAGTTGATCAATATTCAATTGGGCTCTTTAAAAATTTCAGTGACAATACTTTAGAAACTTCTATTGAAGGATACTACAAGAATATGAATGGTATTCAGGAATATAAGGATGGTGCAGAGCTATTTTTGAATAACCATTTAGAAACGGAACTTGTTGAGGGTATTGGGCGATCCTATGGTATTGAATTTTATGTAAAAAAGAAGAAGGGTAAATCGACTGGCTGGGTAAGTTATACTTATTCAAAAAGTGAAAGAAAAGTTGTAGGAAGTTTTCCTGATGAAATCATTAACCAAGGTGAATGGTTTGATGCGAACTACGATAAGCCACATGATTTAACTGCTGTTGTTGAACATAAATTAAGCCCATACATTGATTTGTCTGCCGTATTTACTTACAGCACCGGACGTCCGGCAACCTTCCCAATTGCCAAGTTTAGGTACTTAGGGGACGAGGATGTTGCGTTTTTTCAAACAAGAAATGGAAGTAGAGGGCCTGATAATCATAGATTAGATTTGGCCATGAGTTTCAGGTTTAACGCTGTCAAAAAAATATGGAGAGGCGAATGGAAAGTATCTCTTTATAATGCCTATGGAAGGGACAATCCATTCTCAGTATTCTTCGATGATTTACCGGGTAGGCCTCCTGGGGCATTTAAATTGGCTGTTTTAGGCGACCCATTCTTTTCTGCTTCATATACTCTTAAACTTTAATCAAAGTGAAAAAAATATATAAACTCATAATGCTCTTTTTGGTTGTTACTACAGCTTGTATAACACCTATTGATGTTGTGATCAATGAGGAAATTAATGTTTTGGTAATTGATGGATACATTACCACAGAAGTTGGACCTCATGAGATAAGAATCACCCGAAGTGCAAAATTCGGAGATATTTTTGTTGGAACAATCGAATTGATATCCAAAGCCAGTGTTTCTGTTAGAGATCAAACGGGTACTGTAACAAAACTCCTTGAAGATAGACCTGGGTTTTATTACACACCGATTGAATTCAAAGGCGAAATTGGTTTTTCCTATACTTTATTTGTTGAAACAATAGCAGGTGAAGATTATTCATCATTCCCACAAACAATTGCTCCTGCTCCAGTAATTCAGGATGTGTTTTTCGAATTTAAAAACACACCAACAATCGATCCGACAGTCACCAATTCTGGGTTAGATGTTATGGTTCAATTTGATGATCCTGCAGATGAGAGGAATTATTATATGTGGGAAGTTGATGGCGATTTTCAACAAACAACAAATCCAGAATTATTTGTGAATCTTGAAACTGATCAACTTGCTCCAAAAGACTGTTGTAGTGTTTGCTATATTTCGGATAATAATGTTGCTGCAGATATTTTATCGGATATTCAGGTAAATGGTAATACCATTGTTCAAAAGATTGGTTTTCTTAAAGATGATAGGAGAAGGTTTCAGTCTGCCTATATGATTCATATTAGACAATTCAGTATCACCGAAGATGCCTTTGAATTTTTCAGAGTGCTGAGAAATCAATTAGAAATTTCAGGAAGTATTTTTGATCCACCACCAGCAACTATTGGAAGTAACATCATTAACTTAAATGACCCTGATGCACCAACAATTGGTTATTTCGGTGCGTTTGATGTCCAAAAATATGATGCATTTATAGATTTGAATCAGATTACTGAACCCCGTTCTGATCAAGTGGCTAATGATGATTGTCGACTACTTCAAAATTCTACTACTGTAAAACCAGCTGATTGGAATTAAATCAAGAGTAATCATTGCTCAATTGATTTTCTGGAGCTTAACTGCCTAGAGGGAATCAACTTTCCAATGCATTTGAAGATTTAGGATCAATAAGTTGAGATAAGGGTAACTGTCAGCACTAATTATGCTTAATAATGACAAAAAAAGGCATTCACTAAGTGAATGCCTTTTTTTGATTAATTATCTATAGTATTATTTGTTGTCAAGCGGTCCTGAGAAGTCTTTGAAAAACCCTAAATCAGCTTGATCATAAGCAGTTTTGAACTTTGGCCACTGGTTCTTAAAGAATTCATCAGACATACCCATTGCTTTACTAATCATTTCCTCAGCATTTCTCAATAGGTCCATTTCGTTAGGTCCTGGTGCAGTTCTTCTAGAAGAGGCCGCATACCTTACTTGATTAATCATTTGGCTAGCCGTAGGATCGGATGATCTAAAGATTCCTTGAGTACCTGGAGGTGTTGGTCTTCCAGAGACAATTGCTTGTACTTCTACAAGCATTTCTTTAGTCTCTTTAGTGAGCGCCTTTAAATCCTTCACCTTGTCCTTATCAACGCCTTTCATTTGTCCCTCTACCTTAGTTATAATTGCATTGGCATCACGAACACGTCTTGAAAGCTGCTGTACAGATTGAGCTCGTTCTAAAACTTGATCAACGAAAACTTGTGCAGCTTGCAAATCAGAAAGTCTCACATTTTCTCTCGGATCTCCATTTACTTCTACTTGCGCAGTTACTACTTCGTCACCATACTTTAACGATACCGTATATGTACCAGGTAAAGCACTGCCAGCAGATTGTTCTCTAGGAGCGTTGCCTGCGCCTTGGCGGCTACCACCAAATCTACCACCTCCACCTGAGCCGGTAGGGCTTGGAAATGGGTTACGCCTATCGAGGTTCCATGTTGTCTTATTTACTTCACCTTTTTTGACAGTGACAGATCTTGTTCTTATCGTATCTCCAGATGAATTGATAATCGACATTGTCGCTTTAGACGGTCTTTTCTTTGCTTTAGGCTCGTCCTTTTCTTCTTCATCTTTAGCCTTGGCTTTTGCTTTTCTATTTTTCCTTTTTGACGGTGCTGCTTCTTCCTTAGCAGGAGCTGCATCAGGCGCTACATAAAATGAAATTCTTGCATTGCTTCCTCTATTCTCTCCTTCAAATGGACCTCCATTAGCTGCAAATCGCATACCATCTGGTTGCCTAGAGGCTGCTTGATATGCATCAGGAACATCAAATAATATGATGTTTTCAGCTTTTGCATTGTCATAGCCTTTACTTGCAAAAGAACGCAATGGACGAATATCATCAAGGATATAAAATGCTCTTCCAAAAGTTCCAATGGCCAAATCATGCTCGGCTGTTTGTATTGCTAAATCCATGGTTGAAGCTGATGGATAACCATGCTTCCATTTATTCCAAGTTTGTGCTTTGTCAAAACTCACAAATAATCCGTTTTCTGTTCCGAGGAAAACCAAATTTGGTTCAATCGGATCTTGAAGGATGGAGAGTGTGTATCCAAACACATCATTTTCGTCTACGATTCTCGTCCAGGTTTGACCATAATCAGCAGAATGATACGCATAAGGTGTCCAATCATTTCTTCTGTAATTGTTGGCCACTAAGAAAACTTCTCCTGCATTGTAGTCGGATGCTTTTATTTGTGGAATCCAACTTCCAGCAGGTAGTCCAGGAAGATTAGCCGCAACATTGGTCCAACTCTGACCTCTGTCTTGCGTGACCTGTACGTTTCCATCATCAGTACCTACCCAGATTACATTTTTATCAACTGGACTAGGAGCAATGGCTAAAATGGTGGTGTGATTTTCTGCACCAGTAGCGTCATAGGTCAATCCCCCACTTGTCATTTGTTTCTGTTTTTCAGGATCGTCAGTAGTGAGGTCTGGAGAAATTGTAGTCCAGTCATCTCCACGGTTTGTACTGAAATGAAGAAACTGTGAAGCAAAATAAACAGAGTTTTGATCGTGAGGATCCTGCGCAATTGCGGCATTCCAGTTAAATCTTAATTGTACGGCTGTATCTGTTGAATTTGGTTTAATACCTTTTGTTCTACCAGTATTCCAATCGTATCGGGTTACATTTCCTTGCTGTGACATGGTGTATCCATATCTTGAATCTCCTGGGATTGGCACAACATCAAAACCATCACCAAAACTTAATTCTCTCCAATCGTGATTTCTAATGCCAGCACGAACCCAAGAATAGGCAGGGCCTCTCCATGAACCGTTGTCTTGCATTCCACCATAAACATTGTAAGGAGTTTCATCATCAACATTTACATGATAAAACTGCCCAACAGGTAGCTTCTCTGTAAATCTCCAAGTCTTTCCTTTATCACGTGTGATGTTTAAACCTCCATCATTACCATCAATCATAAAAGAAGCATCATCTGGATGGATCCAGTAAGCATGGTGATCAGGATGAACAGCATACTGTCCTGAATATGGAAGCATTACTTCAAATGTTTTCCCCCCATCTTCAGACATTGAAACTCTTGAATAAAGGCTGTAAAGTCTATTTTCATTACTCGGGTCAACATAAATATCTCCATAATAGAATGGGCGGTCACCTATGTTTCTCACTTTAGACGATGCGCCTCTTAAAGACCAACTCTTACCTCCATCTGTTGAACGATACAAGCCGTTGTCTTTGGACTCGATTAATGCATACACATAATCAGGATTGCTTTTTGAGATAGCAAGTCCAATTCTACCTAAGTCACCTTTTGGAAGTCCGTCATCACTTGATAGTTTTTTAAAGTTATCACCACCATCATATGTCACATAAAGGCCTGAACCTTCACCACCTGATTTGAAAAACCAAGGCCATCTTTTATGCTCCCACATGGCAACAAATATCTTATTAGGATTAATAGGGTCAACAATCATATCTGCAACACCTGTGAGGTCATTGACCTTAAGAATGTGTTCGAATGTTTTACCACCATCTTTGGTTCTCCATAATCCTCTTTCTGGAGTAGCTCCCCAAGGAGATCCAATTGCGCCAATGAAAACAGTGTTTGGGTCATCTTTATGGATAATAATTCTATGTATACTTCTGGTTTTTTCCAATCCGAGTAGCTTCCATGTATCGCCACCATCAATTGATTTATAAAGGCCATAGCCACTCGAAACGGAGTTTCTAGGGTTGCCTTCACCAGTTCCTACCCATATTACATCTGGATTGTTTTGGTCAATTGTGATTGCTCCAATGCCTAATACTTCTTGGTCATCAAAAAGCGGCTCCCATTCTAATCCACCACTTGTAGAACGCCAAAGTCCGCCTGAGGCAGCACCGGCATATATTATTTCTGGATTACTCTGAACTACATCAATGGCGGTAATTCTACCACTCATTCCAGCTGGACCGATGGCCCTTGCTTCCATGTTTTTAAATATGTCCATGTCCACTTTTTGACCCCAGGCCAGTGAAGTGAAAAGGAGCATAGACAACAGGATACTGAATTTCTTCATATTCTTAACCTTATTAAATGTCATTTGAATTTTTGTTTTGATTGTGATTGAAAATCAATTGAAAGTAAGGTATACAGCTTTACATTGAAATTATAATTTGTAAGAGCGCAAATTTAGCGGTTTAAGTGGTTTTGAATAACTGTGATATAAATGTGAAGGATAAGAATTACTGGCCCATCATGAAGGTTAATTTGTTTGTAAAACTAAACCCTAATATAATTATCAATTATTACTAATAATTTTAGTAAATTAGCAGAATAACTACTTTCAGGCTATGAGCATCATTTCACAAAACATCAAGCATTTAAGAAAATCAAATGGTTGGACCCAAGGTGATTTTGCAGAAAAAATAGATATTAAACGCTCACTAGTTGGTGCCTATGAAGAAAGCCGTGCTGATCCGAGGTTAAATAATCTGCTGAATATGTCACGGTTGTTCAAGGTGCCTGTAGACGTGTTGATTACGAAGGATCTATCTAAATTAAGCTTACAACAAATTGAAAAATTAGGGCAGACTAAAAAGGCAGCCACTAAAGTGCTTTCAATTACGGTGAATGAACAGGATGAAGAGATGATCGACCTTATTCCTCAGAAAGCTTCTGCAGGATACTTGAATGGTTATGCTGACCCTGAATACCTTGAAGAACTACCGAAATTTCAATTACCGACACTTTCTAAATCTGGTACCTACAGGGCTTTTGAAATAACCGGAGATTCTATGCTTCCTCTTAAACCAGGGACCATTGTAGTAGGGCAATATATCGAAGATTACCAAGAGATCAAGAATGGTAAATGCTATGTAATATTATCTAAAGAAGAGGGCGTGGTTTACAAACGTGTTTTTGATTATAGTGTTGATCATGGAAAGCTTTTTATGGTATCCGATAACAAGGCTTATTCCCCATATGAAATGCCATTAAGTGATGTAATTGAAATATGGCATGCAAAGGCCTATTTGAGCATGGAATTTCCAGATCACTCAGAAGATGAGATGACATTTGATAAATTGGCCAATATCGTTCTTGACTTGCAACAGGAAATAATTAAGCTAAAGAACTAACAATTTCTCTAGCCGATTTTCTGTCTGGCTTACCCGATTCCGTAATTGGTAATTTATCAATTAGTCTAAAAACCTTAGGGAAGTGGTAGCGTTGTAATTCGACTTTTAGAAGGTCCTTCTCTGTGGAGGTTAGATTTCTTTTTTCTGAGAGCAGTACAATTTCTTCACCTAATTCCTGATTTTGTACTGAAGTGATTATAAAGTTCATAGAAGGAATTAACGATTGAATTTGAGCCTCCAATTTTTCAATTTGTATTTTTACTCCTCCCGAATTAATAACATTATCGATCCGACCTATCCATTTAAAGCTGTCTTTAGCGGTTAATTCTACGATATCATTAGTGACAATCCATTGATCACTAGTTACTTTTGATTTAATCTTCAGGCAGCCTCGTTGGTCAATGTCAATCTCTATACCTGGCAATAAGGAGAAGTTGTCACTGATGCCAATACCATTCAATCTTTTGAGTGCTATGTGTGAAACTGTCTCGGTCATACCATAAGTACTATAAACGTTCGATTGTACTCCTTGTAATTTCATCTGTAATTCGCTGTTTACAGAAGCACCCCCAATTATTATGTTGTCTATAGAATTTAAGAAACTCAGTCCATTCTTTGATTTTAGAAGCTTATCGACTTGTAGCGGTACAAAAGCAGCAAATTGAATTTGAGTTAAAGGGGGCAATTCGTTTATGGGGTTTGAAGTAGGAGGGGTGACGTGTAGATTAAGTCCTATTTCCATGGCCCGTACTAGCATCATTTTTCCACCAATATATTCCGGGTTGAGACATAACAAAGCATTGTCAGCTTCGCTAAGATTTAAAAAGCGTCCAGTCATAAGGGCACTGGCAATCATTTGTTGTCTAGATATAGAGATTGATTTTGAATCGCCCGTTGAGCCTGAAGTTTGGAGCACAAAGCTGGTGTTTCCTTTGATCCAGTTAATAATGAATTTTTGGATACTCTTAAAATCTATGTTTGTTTTGAAGTTAACATCGAGTTCAACAAATTCTTGAAATGTATATTTATCAGTACCTATTTCAATCGAACCCTTCATTGTATTAATGTTAGCAAAAAGATCAACCCTATTCAAACCCTGTACATAAGTTTTTTTCTTTTACTAAGTATGGTTGTTTTTGCTCAAAACGAATTCATCATTAAAGGTACGGTTACGGATGCAATTTCAATCGAATCCTTACCTTTTGCCAATGTTTTTGTAGCCAATGCTACTTTTGGAACATCTACAGATTCAGTTGGTAATTATAAATTAACACTGCCTTCTTCTGGCTCTTATGACCTGATTATTTCTTTTATTGGTTATGAGAAAATCGGGGATATGATGCCGATCAATTATGTTCCAAGCACATTTGAGAAAAAACAGTAGACTCAAGGAAACCTAGGGAATTTCTTAAAATCTGGATCCCGTTTTTCCAAGAATGAATTTTTACCTTCTTGCGCTTCTTCCATTAAATAGTACATTAAAGTTGCATCTCCGGCCAATTCCATGATGCCGGTCTGACCATCTAATTCGGCATTTAAGCTTCGTTTTATCATTCGAATCGCAAGCGGACTTCGTTTCATGATTGTACGACACCAGCTTACCGTTTCGTCTTCTAATGACTCTAAAGGGACAACCTTATTCACCATACCCATTTTTTCTGATTCTTCTGCGGTATACTGCTCGCACAAAAACCAAATTTCTCTTGCCTTCTTTTGGCCTACATGGCGGGCCAGGTAAGAGGAACCAAAACCTCCATCAAAACTGCCAACTTTTGGTCCCGTCTGACCAAATTTTGCGTTTTCTGAAGCAATAGTTAAATCACAAACTACATGTAATACATGACCACCGCCAATTGCATAGCCATTGACCATTGCAATTACAGGCTTAGGAAGAGAACGGATTCGTTTGTGTAAATCAAGTACGTTTAATCTTGGAACACCTTCGTCATCCACATATCCACCAACTCCTTTTACGTTTTGATCGCCACCAGAACAAAATGCTTTGTCACCAATACCGGTTAGGATTACAACAAACACATCACTTCTCTCCCTGATAATATCCATTGCCTCAATCATTTCCACATTAGTCTGTGGGCGAAATGCATTGTACACTTCTGGCCTGTTGATGGTTATTTTGGCTATCCCTTCAAAAAATTCAAATTTGATGTCTTGGTAATCTTTTATCGATTCCCATGCATAATTAGAAGTCATAATTGCTCGTTTATTGTTTGTTTTAATTTTGAGTAAATGGATGCGTTAAGTGCTGATTCTGTTTCGATTTCAAGTATCTTAGCATTTTCACTTGCAGCATAAAAATTAGCAAGATGCATGTCTAAATCTGTTTCGTTATCGACAAGTTTATAATCAAAGTTAAAATCCGAAGCAGTGTTTTTTGCATTCAAAGCTTGATTTGTTTCGAAATACTCTTCCAATTCAGGCTGGCTTGCTGGACCTTCAATAAGTCGAAAGATACCGCCAGCGTGATTATTCAAAATGATAATTCTTAAGTTTTTTAAGTCGTAGTTGTGCCAGAAAGCATTTCTATCATAAAAGAAAGCCATGTCACCTGTAACTAGCGTTACAATTTTATTCTGTGCTAGGGCCGCACCTACTGCTGTACTATTGCTTCCATCAATTCCACTTGTTCCTCTATTCGCAAAAACATTGATTTGACTTGAAGCAGCTACACCCAAAATATTGGCATAACGAACAGCCATACTATTGGCTAAATGTAATTGACTGTTTTGAGGAAGCGCATCAAGGCATTTCGCAACGGTCTTTAATTCGCCAAATTTACATGTTCCGATATATTGAGTTATAACATCTCTTGTCTTATCGTTTTGTGCTTTCCAAACGGTGTTAAACTCATTGCTTGTGGCCGTTGGGTTAAACGATTTCAAAAATGCATCAGGACTCATTTTCACTAGCCTAGTGACATTTTGCATTGAATCGTTAAGTCGATCGGAGGGACTTATGTGCCAATGCGCTTTGGGAGGGTTCGCGCGAATAAACGTTTTTAAGTTTTTTGAAATCAGTGAATTTCCAAAAGTGATCAATAGATCAGGAACTAGTGCTTGATTATCCCTTTCAAGTTTTGGATTAAGAAATAGGTCTTGAAATTTAATATTACCGTCTCCATGCTGATTGCTTATAATATCAGCGATAACAGGAGTATGCGTTGTCTTAGAGAATTCGGCAACTGAATTTTGTAATGAAATTGAAGAAGGGTTTTGCCCTATGATGATGGCTTTATTATTATGTTTTGCCCATTCTTGGTTCAGCTCTTGTAATTCATCAGAATCAATTGATTTTACAATTTTACTTTCCTTTATAATTCTTACCGCTTTGAATGTAGTAACCTCTTCTTTGGTAGGGTAAAATGGCTCTCTCAATGGGATGTTAACATGAACAGGCCCATGTGGTGAAGTTGTTGCGCATAGGATAGATTCATTTATGATTCTGTTGCAATGCCATTTACTGTCTTCATTTCCTATTTCTGATGGAAACGTAAAGCTGCTCTTTACATGATTCCCATAGATTCCATGTTGATTTATTGTTTGTCCATCATATTGATCAATCCACTCTGGAGGTCTGTCTGCAGTTAGAACTAAAAGAGGGATTTCTTGGTAATAAGCCTCTGCAATGGCAGGGGCATAGTTTAAGGTTGCCGAACCAGAAGTGCAAATTAGGACTACAGGTAATTTTTGCTGTTGCGCTATGCCTAATGTTATAAAAGCCGCGGATCGCTCATCCGAGATAACCTTGCAATCGATTTCTGGATGCCGTGTAAAAGCCAAAGTGAGTGGTGCTGAACGAGATCCGGGGGAGATGATGGCAGTCTTTATGCCATGTCCACTACAAATGCTTGCGATATCATTTATTTGCTCTAGAATCAAATTTCGTTGTTGATTATATTTAGCAATGTATTGAATTTTAACTCCGTTTCATGCAGTTCTTTTTCTGGAATTGAATCTTCAGTTATACCTGCCCCAGCATATAAAAAGGCTGATTCTTCAAAAATTTGCATGCACCTTAAGTTTACGAATATATTGGAGCTGTTATTAATATTAACCGGACCTAAATAACCACAGAAAAATTCTCTATCAAATTCTTCATGTTTATCTAAAAAAGACAAAACACTTTCTTTAGGCATCCCGGCAACAGCCGAAGTTGGATGAAGGAGTTCGAGCATGACAGTTCCTAGCTGTGGGAAATTAGTATTGGCCATATCTACTTTATAATCTGTCTTTAGGTGAAGTAAATTGCCTGCTATAACGGTTTTAGGCCCTTTCTCTTCGAATTCTCTCAATCGGATTTTCTTAAAACAATTGATGATATACCGACTCACCATTGCCTGTTCTTCAATCTCTTTTTGGGTCCAAGCAGTTTCTTCGGTAGGCTTGCCTAAGTCTCGTTTTTGAGTGGCTGCCAATGCAACAGTTTTAAATATATTACTAACATCTACTTCTAACAACACTTCAGGTGTAGCACCTAACCAAGTTCCAATTTCGGGTATAGAAACAAGAGATGTAAAAGCGTTATCATAGGATTTACAAAGTTTCAAGAAGATAGCAATAGGGTCAAAATCTTCTTGCAAAGGAATCTCTATTTGCCTAGCAGGCACTGCTTTTTGAAAATGTTCACTTTTAATTCCTTGAATGGCCAATTCCACCAACTTTAAATAATCATTTGGACTAGTATAGGACTTATTTGTCTTTTGAATTTTATGGAATTCAGTTTTCCGTGAATCAGCAGCTTCTAAATGTCTATAAAAGGAGCTTAAAAATTCCTTTTCTTTTGAATCGAAACCACTAACTGATTTGGAACCTCCTTGAACTTCATCATTAATGAAAGAACAATGGAAATGGTTGTCAATAAATAAGCGTTCTTTTTTTAAGTCAAAAGGAGAAAAACTGAAGCCAGATCCAATTTCTTCTAGATCAAGCTTAGAAAGTTTTTTAACTGAATCGAAAGAAATTAAAAAATGTAATGCAGTACTTTTTGGGTGTTGCCAAAAAGCAATTGGAAGACTTAATTTAAAGGCAGCATTCAGTGCAGATTTTAATACTTTATCCTTCGGGTAATTTTTCAGCGTCCGCTTTTCTACCTTAATATTTTCTTCCAGACTCATTGAATCAATTTTTGTCCATTACAGCCATTGTAATTCTACTAATACAAGTGATTTGGCCAGCTTCATTGTGGATTTTAATTTCCCAAACATGCGTTTTCCTTCCTATATGAACCGGTTTAGTCGTACCGTATACATAGCCATCTTTGGCGCTTCTGATATGATTGGCATTTATTTCCAAGCCAACACAATACTGTTTTTCTAAATCGATGACACAATTAGCGGCAACACTTCCGAGTGTTTCTGCTAAGGCGACTGATGCTCCCCCGTGTAACAGTCCTAGCGGCTGTTTCGTTCGATGATCAACAGGCATTTTGGCAACCATATAATCTTCACCAATTTCTGTAACTTCTATACCCAAATGATCTACCATAGAATTTTTATGGCGAGCATTAACAGATTCTAAACTTACTTCTGGCCTGAACATGGATTTTGTCTATTAGTTTATATTTTTACCCCTTATTCGAGCAAAAATAGAACAAAATTGAACATCAAAAAAATCTATCTTGTAAGGCACGGGCAAACAGATATGAACCTTAAAGGTATTGTACAGGGCAGTGGTGTTGATTCCTCTTTGAATGAGACAGGAATTTTACAAGCTGATAAGTTTTATGAGAAATATGGGAATCTATCATTAGACAAAGTCTACATCTCAGCGCTGCAAAGAACGAAGCAATCTGTCCAGAAATTTATCAATGATGGTTTACCGACAGAAGAGCTTCCGGAACTGAATGAAATAAGTTGGGGAATTAGAGAAGGACGTGAGGTAGATGAGGAAGGTAATGCCTACTATCAAGCAATGCTAAAGGCATGGAGAATGGGGCAAACAGATTTTCACATTGAAGGAGGGGAAAGTCCTGATGAAGTGGCGATAAGGTTAAAAGTGGCATTGGAATATATCATGTCTAAAAACGATGAGCAAGAAATATTAATTTGTATGCATGGCAGGGCGATGCGTGCAATGCTTTGCTTAATGCTTAATTATCCTTTGAAGGACATGGATATTTTCGAGCATGAAAACCTATGTTTATACGAATTGCATTATACAGGTTCGGTCTTCACAGTAGCGAAGTTCAAAGACCTCTCACATATGGAAGCTTAATTAATCAAAGGCATAAAAAAGGCAGATCAAATGATCTGCCTTTTTTCTATAATTTATTTTCTTTGTTCGGCTTTTAAGCTTTTGCCTTTGCCTTTGCTTTTGGGGCTGCAGCTCTTCTGCTTCTTTTTGGCTTTACAACTTCTGTAATAATTTCATCAGTTACTTCAGCTAAAACTCTTCCACAATGCTCACAAACAATTAGTTTCTTATGTTCTCTAATATCTGCCTGACGTTGTGGAGGAACAACATTAAAGCAACCACCACAAGCACCACGGCTAACAGGAACTACTGCCAAACCATTTCTCGCATTGATTCTTAATTTTTTGTAAGAATTCAACAGTCTTGCGTCCACTTGCTTCATGGCCTTCTCTCTTCCAGTTAATAACTTCTTTTCATCAGTTTCACTTTCTTTAGTCAAGACTTCTAATTCAGCTCTTTTTGTGTCAAGGTCTTTGTTCCTTTCAGTTAATTCCGCATCAGTTGTAGTTACCTCTACATTTTTAGCTTCAATTTTTACGAAGGCTTCCTTAATTCTTTTTTCAGAAATTTGAATTTCTAAAGTTTGAAGTTCCATTTCCTTAGTAATGGCATCATATTCCCTGTTATTTCTAACATTCATCTGCTGCTCTTCATACTTCTTAATCAAAGCTTCAGAGTTTTTGATCTGGGTTTTATGATCACTTATATTTCCTTCTAATTCAGCAGCTTCGCTCTTGAATTTGTCCACTCGTGTTTGGTAGCCAACTATTTCATCTTCAAGATCAGCAACTTCGTCAGGAAGAGCTCCTCTTACTTTTTTAATTTCATCAAGCTGGGAATCAATGGATTGAAGTTTTTTTAGTGACTCCAATTTCTGTGCAATCGTCTTTTCCATCTATGTTTTTTAAAAATATTGAACAGGATTTGTATTCATCCCTGACAAATAGGTTGCAAATTTAGGAAATTTTTCTGTCAAAAATGAGTGTAATAAGTCTTTTGTAAAGATTTCACTTTCATAATGCCCAATGTCTGAAATCATCAGTTCTTGTTCGGCATCAAAGAACTCGTGATACTTGAAATCAGAAGTCACAAAAGCATCCGCATTTGCACCAATAGCATTTTTTAATAAAAAGCTCCCAGCACCACCACATATCGCTATTTTCTTGATTTTGCGATCAATAAATTCTGTGTGACGAATCACTTTTAAATTCATTTTGTCCTTTAAGAATTTTAAAAACTCAGCAGGGGATAAAGATTCATCCAATTCTCCAATCATTCCGGCCCCAACTTCCTTATTAATATTCTCTAATGTTTGAATATCGAAGCCTACCTCTTCATAAGGATGTGCGTTTTTAAGACTATTTATAATTACATGATGCAATTGTACAGGATAGGTAAGTTCAACTCTATCTTCTTTTAATTGCTCAAGCTCATTGTTTTTACCTGATATAGGTGTTGCAAATTCATTTGGTTTGAAAGTCCCTGTACCTGTAACCCGAAAACTACAGTTTGAATAATTACCAATGTTACCCGCACCGGCAGCATGTAATGCGTTCAGTACATTTTGAGTATGATCAAAAGGTACATAGGTTACTAATTTTTGTAAAGTATGTTTTTTAGGAGCAAGAACTTTAAGGTGCTTCAGCCCTAATACTTCTCCAATTTTTCTATTTACACCTTGATCAACATTATCGAGGTTAGTATGGATTGCATAAATGGCAATGTCATTTTTTATGGCTTTAATGACGGTGCGTTCAACATAGTTTTTACCGTTCAATTGCTTGATCCCTTTGAACACAATGGGGTGATGCGCTATTATTAAATTACATTTTTTGTCAATTGCTTCGTCAACAATCGACTCAATGCAATCAAGACTAATCAAGGCACCAGTGCATTCAACATGCATATCGCCCGTTATTAATCCAGCATTATCATACGATTCTTGGTAATCTTTCGGAGCGATTGACTCAAGGTGTCCGATTATATCCTTTATTTTTACCATTTTTAGAGATATTTGCATCCAAATATATCCTAAAGATAAACACACGTGACGTTTTATGAAGCTGTTTAGCTGGTTATTGTTTCCTTTTTCTATTCTATATAGTTCGATCATGCATTTTCGAAACTATCAGTTTGATAATGGGAGCAGAAAAACCACCAACTTTGATAGGGTAGTAATTAGTGTAGGCAACCTTTCAATGGGAGGAACTGGTAAAACTCCTTTTATTGAATATTTGATAAGATTGCTTAAAGACGATCACAAATTAGCTACGGTCAGTCGAGGTTATGGAAGAAAAACGAATGGCTTTAGGATAGCTAATGATAAAGATGATTCAAAATCTATTGGAGATGAACCACTGCAACTCTATAAAAAGTACAAGCGTGAAATAATTGTGTCAGTAGGTGAAGAAAGAATATTAGCCATTCCTTCGGTGCTGCTTGAATATCCTGAAACGGATGTTTTCTTATTGGATGATGCCTACCAGCATCGAAAAGTCGGGCGTGACTTCAATATTATGCTTTCAGATTATCATCAGCCGTTCTATGATGACCATGTATTGCCAATGGGAAGATTAAGAGAGCGGAGAGCAAGTGCAGTTAGGGCTGATTGTATTGTGGTAACTAAATGTAATGAATCGGTTAAGATTGATAAATCATCAATTAAAAGTAAGATTTCAGTCTATGCACCACAAGTACCCGTCTTTTTTTCATCTATTCTTTATTTGAAACCCAAGCGCTTATTTGATTTAGAGGTAAGCATAATTCCAAAGGATGTTATTTTAATTACTGGGCTAGCTAGCGCCTCCAGTTTCATTGCTCATATTGAAACGGAACATGCTATAAATCAGCATTATGAGTTTAGAGATCACCATAACTTTAGAAATGAAGATTTTGATCAAATTCTGGATCAGGTGAATAAATCTGATAAGGAATTGGTAATTCTTACCACAGAAAAAGATATGGTACGAATTTTGAGTTTCGGTGATCATCAATTGTTTAAAGTGGTACCTGTTTTTTACATCCCGATTGAGATTTCTCTTGATGATGAACTCGGTTTTAAAGCATCACTGTTAAAAACAATTGAAGAGAGGAAAAAACAAGACTGAATTTGTAATTTTGAACGTGCGCAGAGGGATATTGATTTTTGTTGGAATTTTGATGGTGTTGGATGGGTTTTCTCAAATACAACGGACGTCAAAAGCGGTGCAACCCGATTCTGCTCGACAACGAATCTTAGGAGATACCATTGAAGCCACTTACACGGCCCTTACTACAAAGTTCATATATGAGAGAAATATAAAATTCAATGATGTAGTATTTTATCATCCAGATACCATTCCAGATAATTTTCATCAGTTTACTGACTTAGAAAGGAATCAAAATTTCGTTCAAAATCTGGGGAATTTGGGGACCGCATTCAAACCTTTATTTTTCGAACCTAAAATAGAAATTGGGAGAACAACTGGTTATCATTCATTTGATGAATTTCATACTGGCCCAGACGACATAAAGTATTTTGACACAAGGTCTCCATTTACGGATATTACAGGAGTCTTCGGTGGTAACGGTAGGTCATTGACAGACATTGAATTTGCAATGAACGATAGCACGAGGTTTAGCATCGGCTTTGGCTACAATAATATCAGGGCTGACAAGCAAATGGCATTTTTGCAGCAAGGTGATTATAATGTTAAAGGCACGAATTGGAACATTTTTGGTTATTTAAGACCGGAGAAAATCAAAAAATATAACTTGCTATTTAACTTCACTCAAATGAGGCATGAGGTCATTGAATCAGGTGGAATGATACCACCAGAAATTGATCCTGGCACAGGAGATACGACCTTGTGGAATTATTTGGATGCTAATGTGATATTGAGTGATGCTGTCACTCTTGAAAAAAGAGGAGGCCTTCATATTTATCATCAATTTGAACTGGATTCTGTATTTCAGGTTTATCATCAATCAGATTACAATCAACAACTTAATCGATACAATGATATTTACGATTTAGACCTAGTTGACTCGTTAATTTATAAACCAATTGATGGTCAAGTAGTAGATACTATAGCCAATCGAAGTACTTTCACAGAATTCAAAAACGAGTTTGGTTTTAAGGGAAGGACCAAAAAATTTGCATATAGCGCCTATTATAAATTACGTCAGTTGAGTTATGAAAATGTTTTATTGCCTAATAAAATTGATGAGACAGAGCACTTTGTAGGTGGCACGTTGAGGCAACAAATTTCAAAGAAGTTGTACTTGAGGGCAAGTGGCGAATTGATGCTTGAAGGGAATTACTTTCTGATTGGTGATATCACTAGTCCTTTGTTTGACGCTACTTACAAGAGGGTTCAATCTAAGCCTTCTTTTTTATCTCAGAATTATAGTGGACAGCAGTCGTCATGGACTAATTCATTTAAGAATGAAGTGTCTGATAATATTAGAGGTCAGCTGAAGGTTAGAATTGGTCCAGTACTTTTGAAGCCTAATGTGAGTTTTAACAGAATCGGTAATCATATTTATTATGATTATGAAAAATTAGTAGCACAAGCTGATAAAGATATTGTTCTTCTCGTGCCAGGCTTGGACTTTGAATGGGATTTGTCTGACCATTGGAAATGGAAATCAACCTTTAAATATTCCAGTGTATCTGGAGACTCCAAGGATGTATATCAGATTCCGGAAATTATGGTTAACTCACAAATCGCTTTTAAGAACGAATTGTTTGGTGGAAAAATGATTGTTCATACAGGCCTCGATATTCACTATAGGACCAACTACTTCGCCTACGATTATAACCCTATTAATCAACAATATTTTTTACAAGACAGTTTTGAAAATGAGGCCATGGTCAGGGCCGATGTGTTCTTAAATTTCAGAGTTCAAAATTTCATTCTGTTAGCCAAAATTGGTCATGTAAATCAAGGATGGACTAATGGGGGATTCGATGGTTACATGCTCACCCCTTATTACCCTGGTGTACAACGTACCTTTGATCTTGGCCTCAGGTGGGCATTTTATGATTAACTGGCCTTTGCCAATGAGAAATTCACACCCACATTAAGTACGTGTTTGAATTGTATTTTCCTTTGGAAAGTACCGTCTTCTTGTTCAATCTTAATGTCATCATCATAGAACAACTCAGTACCAAAAGTCGCATTGAACCAGCTGTTGACTTTCATGACGATAAGCGTATTCCAAAAAGTGTCAACATTGCCAAAGGTCGCATATCCAGTAAAGAAATTAAGATTAGACTCAAAAGTTATGTTCTCAGCAATTGGGATTTTTAATGTAGACAGTATGTTTGCTCCAAATTCTGTTCTTACCTGATCCCCAGGATTAATACCAAATGCACCAAGACTAGATAAATAATCATCTAAAACAAAGGTGAATTTACCGGCAGCTGGAGCTATAGTTGAATTAAATATGTCACCCGCCTTAAATTCAACTCCTAAATTTATTTTGAGATAACCAGGTGCCATGAAATCAGAAATTTTATCTAATACGTCACTATCATAATTTATACCTTCTAAAAGCTGTGTTCTCATAATACCAGCGATACTCCAGGCCCATTTGTCATTAATTGTCAAATTATACTGACTTAAAAGTGTCACCGCATCATCATTTTTCCTGAATTCTTGCTTACCTAGTTTCGTTCCGCCTAAGGCAAAATCAAATTGGTTTACCCAAGTGCCTTTGGATGTAGTCCTTGTTTTAGAATAATTGATAATTGTACCAATTGATACTGAACTTTCTCCACCAGGTGCCCAGTTTGAAAGACCAACATTTGAAAAGTTAAAGCCTAAAGTACCTTCGTTTTTCCAGGTCACTGAATCACTAGATTGTGCGAACACGCTTTGAGGCAAGATAGCTACTAAAAATAATAATAAGTTTAACTGAAGGAACTTCTTAAGGTTGATCATTTGAAAATTTTATGTAGTTATTAACGGTTCTTTGGTACAAGAGTTAAGAATTGAAGTGTATGAATAACGAAAATCAGTGAATTTTTCTACGAATCGACCTAAATTTACGACCAATGGAAAAACATAAAAACCACATTTTGGGATTACAATTGCCTTCTGACCCAAGATGGGTGAATATTGCCCAAATGAACATCGATGAAATTTTGATTGATCATGCTTATTGTGAGCAAAAAGCAGCTTCTTCTGGTATCTCACTGATCGTTCAATATCCTGAAAGGAAGGAATTAGTAGAAAGCATGGTACCATTAGTTGCTGAAGAATGGAGCCATTTCGAAAGGGTAATGGATATATTAAACAAAAGGGGAGTTGCTCTTGGTAAAAAAAGAAAAGACAATTATGTGGTAAAATTAAATGAGGTAATGAAAACAGGTGGGAGCAGAGACCAACAGCTGGTGGAAAAACTTTTGCTAAATGCCTTAATAGAAGCTAGAAGTTGTGAACGATTCAAAATCCTTTCTCAGGAAATTGAAGACGATGAGCTTAAAAAATTCTACTACGAATTGATGATATCAGAAGCAGGTCATTACAAAAATTTTATTTCATTAGCGAAGACGTACATGCCAGAGGATTACGTAAGCGAGCGATGGTCTGAGTTTCTTAAAGCTGAAGCTGAAATATTAAGAAATTTAGAAGTGCGTGGAGATCGTATGCATTAGTGCAAACGATATTTCAGCTTGGATTGAATCCTTATTGCGTTTTTCGTTTCTTTTTCTTAGCAGCTGGAAATAGCACATTGTTTAAAATTAGGCGGTAGCCAGAACTATTTGGATAAAGATTGAGGTCAGTTGCTTCTTCTCCAACTCTATGTTGGTAATCTTCAGGATCATGTCCTCCATAAAAGGTGAAAAAGCCATTTCCTAGAATACCGTGAATATATTTTGCTTCATCAGCTGCTTTTGTTTCACCCAAAATCACGACATCAGGTTTAATTACCCTCTTTTTAAAAGAAGTAGTTTGCCCATAAAACCCTTTTATAAGGTTCGTGTGGTTTTGTGTTAGCATGGTAGGAATTGGATCCCATTTGGCTGAAAATTTGAACAAGTTGAAATAATCATTAGACTCATTTAAACTTCTCCCTCTTCTTGCATTGGTATTGTCAATATCAGAGAATTCATATTCCATTGGATCCTTTCGTGTTTTAAAATTTTCGAAAGCGAATGTTTTTTCGAAATTGAATTTACCTTCTGCACTAGGGTCGGATGGATCACCATCATACATGGCCTCTATAAAATCTTCACCGTCTGCTGCTAATGCGATATCAAAAGAATCAGTTGCAGAACACATCGCGAATAAGAAGCCTCCTCCAGCAACGAAACCTTTTATCTTTTGTGTGATGGCCAACTTTAATTGAGATACTTTGGCAAAGCCATGTTTTCTAGCGGTGGCTTCATAATCTTTTTGTTGTTGCTGATACCAAGAATATGCAGAGAAAGAGGCATAGAACTTACCATATTGCCCCGTAAAGTCTTCGTGGTGTAAATGCAGCCAATCATAAGTAGAAAGCTTGTCTGCCATGATTTCATCGTCATAAATAACGTCATAAGGAATTTCAGCATAAGTAAGTGCTAATGTTACCGCATCATCCCAAGGCATTTTACTTTTAGGTGAATAAACTGCCATTTTTGGCACCTTCTCTAGTCGCATCATGTCCATGTTTGAGGAAGGAGATGAAATTTCAGCTGCGTAGGCAGCGGCTTGCGCATCGGAGATCACTTCGTATCTGACACCTCTTATAATTAGCTCGTTTTCGTAGGCAGTTCTGGCCGGTAATAAAAAACTTCCTCCTCTAAAATTTAACATCCATTCAATTGACTCGTCTCTCTCTAAAACCCAGTATGCAATACCGTAAGCTTTTAGATGATTAGTTTGCGTTTCGTCCATCGGGACAATGATTTTAGAAGCATAAGCAGAAATGCAGAAAGTGGTTAGGATTAAAAACAAAAAAATCTTTCTCATTGTTAGCTTAATTTTGAACCGATTATCAGATGGATCGTTGAATTTAAATAATTGTTTAAGAACTTTGACCAATGGTCAGTTAGTTTTAACGTATTAAACCAGAATTGTAGATGAATTTACGTGAAAATATAAGAGAAGGAATAAAATCCATTAAGTCAAACCTGCTAAGAACGGTTTTGACTGGGTTAATTATTGCCATTGGTATTACTTCTTTGGTTGGTATGTTGACTGCAGTGGATGGCATAAGAAGTGAAATAGACTCAAGCCTGTCCAGTTTAGGAGCAGATAGTTTTGATGTAAATAGTAGGTCATCTGGGAGAGGCAACCGAAATGGGGTAAAAGAGAAATCCTATGAGCCAATTTCATACAAAGAGGCTGTGCGTTATAAAGACATCTATGATTATCCATCAACAGTAACAGTATACACCCGGGCATCGGGATCTGCAGAGGTTAAGTATCAAAACATAAAAACTAATCCCAATGTAAGTATTACAGGGGGAGATGAGAATTATATAGACATTAAAGGAATTGCAATTGAATCTGGTAGAAATTTTTCAGGCTTAGAAATACAATACGGTAATTATGTATGTCTATTAGGGACTGAAGTTGTAGCAGCGCTGTTTGTTAACAACGAAAACCCAATTGGTAAGACCATAAAGTTATATGGCAATAAATATAAAGTGATTGGAGTACTAGAGGAAAAAGGCGGATTCGGTGGAGATACACAGGAAGACAGAAATATTATTATCCCTCTCATAAATGCAAAAAGATTGGACAAGAATGGCAGGATGAGATATAACATCACAACTGTTATTCAAGATAAGGAGCAGGTTGAATTTGCCATGGGTGAAGCGACAGGCTTGATGCGAAAGATAAGATCAGATAGGACAGGAGAAGAAGATTCGTTTGAAGTAGAAAGAAGTGATTCTGTTACAGAAGCATTAGATAGTATTACTGGTGGACTGCAATTAGCGGGTGTTGCTATTGGGGCGGTTACTCTGCTAGGAGCTGCTATTGGACTAATGAACATCATGATGGTAACTGTTACAGAGCGTACAAAAGAGATTGGTATTAGAAAAGCATTGGGAGCTACTCCACAAAGAATTAGGCAGCAATTTCTTATTGAGGCGATAACAATCTGCCAAATGGGAGGTATTGTAGGAGCAATATTGGGTATTGTGGTTGGTAATATTATGGCAAGCTTTCTCGGCGGAGCCTTTGTTATCCCTTGGGTCTGGATTACAGTAGGCTTGGTTGTGTGTTTAGTTGTTGGGCTTGCTTCTGGTTACTTGCCTGCTAAAAAGGCGTCTAGATTGGATCCAATAGATGCATTAAGATTTGAGTAAGTGGATTAATCCACTTATAAAAGCCCTGATTGGTCAGGGCTTTTTATATATTCAATAAAAATAAACGCTATGGATTTTACAGACCAAGTACATAAGAAAGCCATTGGGATATGCTTTGTAGTTTTCAGTATCCTTGGGATTGTAACTTTACTTTTTTCTAGCTATTTCATGGAATTCGTTGTCAATATGATATCCATTGAAGAAGATGTTCCCCCTGAAGTATTTTGGTTATTTGAATTTATTGAGAAATTTATTTGGGCCATCGCCATTCTCTTTTTGATTCCGAGAATAATTCTAGGTTTTGGGTTAATTAACAATAGAAAGTGGGCCGAAATGCCTTCTATGATCTTTGCCGTTATCGGCATGCTCAACTTCCCCTTAGGAACAGGATTGGGGATTTATGCTTTGCTAGTTTTTACTGCAAAGCCAAAATCTGATAACAACAATTCTAATTATGGGAATTAATTATTGGGAAGGGACGTAGATCACCTTTTTAGTTTCAAAGAATTCTGTTGGGAAATATTTGTGAAGATTATGTTCTCTCACTCTACGTAATTTTGAAGCCTTAATCTCAGCTGCAAGATCACCTCCCTTTAAAATAAGCAATCCATTTTTCAATCTATGCTCAGACCGTTTCTTAAATTTATTTCTAACCCAAGAGTGAAACGTATCTAATTTCGAAACAGCTCTGCTGACTATAAAATCATATTTCTGCTGTTTGATTTCCTCCGCTCTGATTTTTTCAGCTTTGACATTTTTTAGGCCAAGCTCCTTTGTAATCTTTTCAACTACTAATATCTTTTTTCCAATAGAGTCAACCAAGTGAAAATGACTGTCAGGAAACATTATTGCCAGTGGAATTCCGGGGAATCCGCCTCCAGTACCAACGTCAAGTATGTCGGAATCTGGTTTAAACTCAATGATTTTAACTATTGCCAGTGAGTGAAGCACATGTTTTTCGTAGAGGTTATCAACGTCCTTTCTCGAAATAACATTGATTCGTTCGTTCCAATAAACGTAAAGGTCCTTAAGTTTTGAGAATTGTTCTTTTTGAACTTCTGTGAGATGAGGAAAATGTTGGTTGATAATGTCCATAGTAAATCAACCGCAAAGATATAATAGTATTTTAGATATGCTCTTTTTTTCCTTTTACCAATTCATACATTAATTCACGTGCACGGTGTAATTGGGCTTTAACAGTTCCTAAAGGAGCTTCAAGTTCTCGAGCAATTTCTTCATAACTTAATTCATCAAAGTACCTCAACTTGACAAGTCGCTGATACTTTGCAGGCAGCTTATTCACAAACATTTGAACAAGGGCTATTTTTTGTGCTTTGATGGCTTCTTCTTGAGGATTAAGGTTCTTGTCCTGTACATCAATAGTTACTGCATCGCCATTGTCATCATTAAAAGAAGTATTCAAGCTCATTGTATTGAGCCTTTTTTTACGGATAAAATCAATAGCGTTATTGGTGGCGATTCTAAAAAGCCAAGTGCTGAAAGTAAAGTCTTTTTTGAATTTATGTAGGTTCTTGAATGCTTTAGCAAAGGCTTCAATGGTCAAATCCTCCGCATTATCCACGTTTCTAACCATTTTCAAAATCATGTGATATACAGGCTTTTTGTAACGTTGCATCAAACTAGCATATGCTTGTTGATCTTGATCTTCTACAGCGCTATCTATGAGCTTGAAATCTTTTAATGCTTTATCTGAAAATTGTTTGCCTAACTCCATTTAATTCTTTTCGCAGTGAGAGCTCGTAATCCAATTACCAAGTAAAAGAAATTGTATAACAAATCTAACAGTGGTAAGGTGAACGGTCGTAATCTCACTCCAAGTTTCCTACCCATTCGGGTAAATATAGTATAAAAAAGGATGCTTCTAAACCCAAATAATGACAAAATCAAAATTGTCTCAAAATCGTTAAAAAGAAGAATAAAGAGCAAAATCCAATTTAACCGATTAGATAACGCAAAAAGACCTAATCTCGTTCGGTCTTTATACTATAATGTGTACCAACTGATAAATGGCATATTTTCTGGATGAAATAATCTACCCAAGTGGTTTTGGGTATTGATAAAGTATATGAATCGGGATCGATAATTATTTTAGTGTTTTTAGAATTTGCCCAATTATTCACTAGTAAATCATCATCTCCTCCGACTATATGTGAGGTGTTAGTAAATGAATCTTCGAGAAAAATAGATTTTTTATAAGCGAGATTTCTGCCAACTCCCATATAAGGATATCCATCCAAGGCAAAAGACAAATATTGAATGCCAGTCCACAAAGTCTCAAATTGAATAAGTTGATTCAATAAGCCTTTCATTTGATGGTATGGGGAGAACCCTAAAACGAATTGAGTCTTAGAGTCAAATTGTTGCGACATCATACTGGCCTAATTGGAGTTATTAGGAATACAATCTACGTCAGTTAACAGCACTATGTCATGTTTGGCTGCTTCAATTCCTTTTTTTAAGGCATATTTTTTACCTGTCCAATTAGGAGGCAATGCCGTTACGTTTATGAACTGTAGTTTCTCATGTTTAAGCGATGCATCACTTAATAATTGTAATGAGTCGTCTGTTGACCTGTCATTGACAATAATCACCTCATAATTTGGATGAGTCTGATTCATCAGACTCTCGATTAATTGAGGTAAATTTTTTGCTTCGTTTTTGGCTGCAATAATTATTGAGACTGGAATTGATTCATTCGTGGAAAGTGATTCTGGCTTGTAAAGTAGTAGCGGCCTAAAATACTTGAGTACATAGCATATTTGTACTAACAACGTAAAGCAGAACAATATGAAAAGGTATAAATTCATTTGTTTAATTGAGGAATGGAAAATTAAAGAATTAACAATTACCGATTAGTATTATTTTTGTGCGATAATAAGAAGGGATGAAATTTAAGTTAGAAGCAGAAGATTCAAAATCAAAAGCCAGAGCAGGTAAAATTACTACGGCACATGGAGAAATTGAAACTCCAATTTTTATGCCTGTAGGTACGGCTGGTTCTGTTAAAGCAGTACATCAACGTGAGTTGGAAAATGATGTGAAAGCAGAGATAATTCTGGGGAATACATATCATCTTTATTTAAGGCCTGGATTAGATGTCATTAAGAAGGGGGGAGGACTTCATAAGTTTAATGGATGGAGTAAACCTTTGCTCACGGATAGTGGCGGGTATCAGGTTTATTCTCTTTCTGGTACAAGAAAAATCAAGGAAGACGGAGTAACGTTTAAATCACATATTGATGGTTCTAAACATGTTTTCACTCCAGAAGGTGTGATGGACATTCAACGAGTAATAGGAGCTGATATCATTATGGCCTTTGATGAATGCACTCCGTACCCTTGTGATTATGCATATGCTCGTGAATCCCTCGACATGACCCATAGATGGCTCAAAAGGTGTTGCGATAGGTTTGATAGCACTGAAGGACATTACGGCTATGACCAAACGCTTTTTCCGATTGTTCAAGGAAGTACTTTTAAGGATTTACGGACAAAATCGGCCGAAACAATTGCTTCTTACGAAAGAGAAGGAAATGCTATTGGTGGCCTTTCAGTTGGTGAACCAGCTGAGATGATGTATGAACACACCGAAATCGTTTGTGATATCCTTCCTAAAGACAAGCCGAGGTACTTAATGGGAGTAGGTACACCAGAGAATATTTTAGAATGTATTGCTTTAGGTGTGGATATGTTTGATTGCGTAATGCCCACAAGAAATGCAAGAAACGGCATGTTATTTACGAGTGAGGGAATAATAAACATGCGCAACGAAAAGTGGAAGGATGATTTCAGTCCAATAGATCCGAATATGGATGGTTATGTAAGTTCTTTCTACAACAAAGCCTATTTGCGACACTTGATAACCAGTAAAGAAATTTTAGGCGCACAAATTGCTAGTATCCATAATCTGTCCTTTTATTTATGGTTAGTAAAAGAAGCGAGAGAGCAAATTAAGTTGGGTACATTTGCTAGTTGGAAAAACGTCATGGTAAAAAAGGTGAGACAGCGCTTATAAATGCGACTTTTAGATAGATATATTCTTGGGAAGTTTTTAACCACCTATTTTTTTGTGGTACTCATCCTAGTATCTATTGTTTCGATACTCACTTTTTCTGAAAGGAATGAAAGCTTTATCAAAAATGATGTTTCTGCAATTGAGATTTTGGAGTACTTCCTCAATTTCGCACCATATATAGCAAATTTAATTACTCCTATAACGGTTTTTATTGCTGCAGTTTTTGTGACTTCCAAGCTTGCTGGTCATACGGAAATTATTGCGATGTTGGCTGGAGGAGTTAGCTTTCCAAGGCTTATGAGGCCCTATTTTATGGGTGCCATGATTATTGCAATACTAAGCTTCTTATTTACCGGATGGATTATCCCCAATGCCAACAAATCTAGGGTAGCGTTTGAACAGAAGTACTTTGATAACACTACTTATAATTATAGCGATCGAGATGTTCATTTTAAAGTGAGCCCAACGAGCTATGTTTATTTGGCTTCATATAATTCATTTAAGGATGAAGGCCATCGGTTTACCTTGGAGGAAATTCAAGACAAAGAGATCCTGTATAAGTTTTCAGCAAGGTTACTTGAATGGGACTCTATACAAAATGGATGGAATGCAAGGGATTGGAACTTAAGGAGATTCAAGGAATTAGGGGAGGATTATCAGTATGAAAACATCAGAGACACCTTGCTTCAACTGAATATGACGCCTGCTGATTTTAAGGATAATAAAGACCTAGAGCAAACACTCACGCTCAACGAGTTGTCAGATTATATTGCAAATTTGGAGTTGAAGGGAGCAGATAATATTCCGATTTATCGTATAGAAAAATATGTGAGGTTTATGTCACCTTTTTCAGCACTGATCTTAACTTTTATTGGAGTTATTGTTTCGTCAAGAAAGACCAGAGGAGGTGTCGGATTCCAGATTGCGCTCGGTTTCTTGATCGCTTTTATCTTTATCATTCTTTTTATAGCATCAAAAAGTATGGCAGAAACAGGCTCGCTTAACCCACTTCTTGCGGTTTGGTTGCCCAATATTATTTTTAGTGCAGTGGCATTACTGATGTATAAAATAGTGCCGAAATAATGGCTGCCACAGTCAAAGATTATCTCAAATTACACTTTATTGTTGTCCTATGGGGCTTTACCGCAATTCTAGGAATGGAAATTGCGATGCCTACTACTGATGTTGTGCTCTATAGAACGGGTATGGCTGCGGTAGCATTACTTTTCTTAATGAAAATCAGAAAGCAATCTATCAAGCTAGAAAAAGTGGATTTGATAAAAATCCTTTTTACTGGAATGATCGTGGCTACTCACTGGGTTTTGTTCTTTGAGGCAGCAAGAGTTTCTACAGTTTCAGTCTGCTTAGCCGGAATGGCGACAGTTACTTTTTGGACCAGCCTTTTGGAACCACTTTTGGGAAAAAGGAAAATAAAAGGATTTGAGGTAGGATTAGGGTTAGTCGCAATTGTAGGGCTTTATATCATTTTTCAGTTCGAATTCAATAACGCACTAGGACTAACACTGGCTATTATTGCTGCTTTTCTATCCGCTTTTTTTTATGTGCTTAACTCGCAATACACTAAAAAACACTCGCCTTACGTGATCACTTTTTATGAAATGATAGGGGCATGTATCACATTACTCATTTTCATTCCAATTTATCAGGCCTTCATTCTTGAAACTCCTGTTGAATATGCAGTCCCATCTTTAAGAGATTTTGGCTTTCTATTGGTACTTTCTCTTGCTTGTACCGTTTATGCTTTTGCACAATCAGTCGAGTTAATGCGGAGGATATCTGCCTTTATGGTCAATCTTTCTATCAACCTCGAACCCATTTATGGTATCATAATGGCGGTACTGATTTATGGTGAGAAGGAAAAGATGAGTGCAGGGTTTTACTGGGGGACTTTAATCATTCTTGCTTCCGTATTGAGCTATCCGGCTTTGAATAGGTATTTTACTAAGCCAAAGCACTAGTATCATATTGACTTCTTGTTAGGCCAAAAAGGACTTTGTCATCTTCCTTATAATAGTCTTTCTGACTGCCTTCTTTAATAAAACCAGCCTTCTCTAACACTTTGATGGACCCAATATTGCCTCCATAACAGTCTGCACAGAGCTTCTAAGCATTCAAATGACTAAAGGCAATGTCACTTACGAATTTGGCTATTACAGTGGCAATTCCTTTTCCCCAAGCAGCGGCAACAATATGAAAACCGATTTCAAGATTACCTACTAAAAAAGGATTTTGAACTAGTCCTATATTGCCTAAGAACTGTCCTTCTTCATCTTCAAGAATAAGGCAGGCTGCATCGGGCCATTCGTTTTTGTCAATGGCAACTACTGCTGCCTCAATCATTGGATTAAAAAAAACCTTCAAAAGCTTCAGCAGGAGCAGGAGCGTAAAAGAGGTACTTATTGCAGGCTGGGTTGTTTAGCATTTCGACAAGAGGATTGAAATCATCCTTCTGGATCAATCTAACTTTCAGCCCTTCCGAGACCTTTGTTGATTCACCACGTTTCAATGCTACGAACGAATTTTCAAGGGGGGTGTTTTTCATGCTTTTTCATCCTATGTGTTTTCACTTTTCCCAACGACTAGTCTTCAAATATAGTCAGGAATTTTTAATGTAATTATCAATTTTCAGCGCCTCCTTCGGATGTACTTAGGGAAGCAAGCGGACGTAGAACGGAATCCTTGCAGGGACTGTTACCCATCAGAGTCACACGAAGTGGACTCTGATGAAGAAAGGAGCATCGTTTTTTGCGCTGGTAGTGTGTTTAATCCCTACAGGTTTTAAAAACCTGTAGGGATTAAACAAAGCTTCGATTGCCTTCCTTCGCTAGTGCAGATTATTCGCGCTTGTCCTAAATAAATTCTTTGCGAGACGAGGTTTTCCAAGCTGAAATGAATATCACTTTACAGAGTTTCCAATAAAGGTGTCCTACTGTATGTAATGCATTACACAGCATTGTATATTTAGGCCCAATGAAAGCCCAAGCCATTTTTCTTTTAACCCTAATGGTAACAATCAGCTGCCAACCAAAAAAAGTCCATGAGGGTGTTGATTACCCGAATCAATTTGGTGAGATTCCATTTGATTCAACTTTGGATGATCCAAGTTTTGAGCTTTGTGATTCAACCGATATTATACACAGCCGGGTCTCGCTCTCCTATGTTGGTGGCTGGGCAAAGAGAGGCCATAAGCAGGGAAATATTTGAAGCTGAAACGAATGTATATCCCTTTGATGGTTATGTCATCGTTCGCTTTCTGGTTAACTGTGACGCTGAAGTGGGGCGTTTACGTATTGAATCATTAGATGACGGCTTTATGGAACAAGAAGCTCCTGAAGGTTTGATGTCTTTGATTAAAAAATCAGTGAAGGCATTGGACCAATGGATAATTACAAACCCAGCTAATGTGGGTAAAGACCATTCGAAGTACATGAATTTTAAGATCAAAAATGGGCAAGTCGATGCAATCATCCATTAGCAATCGGGCATATTTGATTCCAGTCTTTCTATTGCTTTTTAGTCATGGATTAAGAGCGCAGGGTGATTGTGCTGTTTATCCGAAAGGTAGCGACGAAGGCCTGGCATGTGAGTATGGAAAAAAAGCCATTACTTTCAAACAAGGAAGTAGACAGTCCCAATTGCTTTTTGATTCTGCCATATTGCTCAACCCAGACTATGCTTGGGCCTACTATGAGAAGTCGGTTCCTTATTTAAAGAGAGGCCTTTTGAATGAAGGTATACAGCTTTTGAATAAGGCGGTGGCGCTCGAACCATTGAACTATTTGCCTTATCGGGCTTATTGGTTTTTCCAGCACAAGAGCTATGCTCAATGCAGCAGGGATTTGGAAAGGTATTATGCATTGGATGGTGCTTACCCACAGAATACTCCAGGAGGGGCGTTGAGCATGCGCATAGTTCTAGGGCTTACTTATGACCATCAAGGGTATAATCAGAGGGCCATAGACTTAGTCAATGAGACGATAGACGCATATCCCTCGGAAGATCATTTAGGTCCTTATGACTTTCATACATTGGGCGTTTTATATTTAAATAATGGACAATATGATGAAGCCCAAGAAGCATTGCTTATATCAACGAGCCGCAATGCGCAATTTGCAGATTCTTATTACTATTTGGGCTTAATTGCAGAGCAATCTGGAGACTTGAATGCCGCGAGGTAATACATTAACGAAGCTATGCTACGCTATGATGGAGAGAAAAATGGTTATACAGGTTATCCGTTTTGCTTTCCTATTTCAAGGCAAATGGCGGAGGCCAAAATGAAGAGTTTGCAAGGGTTCTAATAGATTTACATCCTATTAAGTAATTCCCCAGCTTCTCTACACTAATATCGGTTTTTCTGCCAACCAAGTACACTCATCTCTCGTAAGTAAAACGGCTATATGGCATAACGCCTTAGTGTTAAAAAATTAATCTTGATTACATATAATCTGAGACTTTGTTACTTAGTAAATTGGAAACGTAATAAGAATTAATCAAAACAATGACTGATCAAAATGTAGTGATTGTAGGTGCTGGAGTATCAGGTTTGATAGCAGCAATCGAACTTGAGAAGAAGGGATATTCTCCTATTATTCTAGAAGCTTCGGCAAGCGTGGGAGGACGTGTTAAAACCGATCGAGAAGACGAGTATCGTTTCGATCATGGTTTTCAGGTATTGTTGACTGCATATCCTGAGGCGCAACATTATCTTGATTACAATGCTTTGAAATTGAAGAAATTCCAGCCTGGTGCAATCATCCATAGTAATCAAGGGGATTACCTCATCGCGGATCCATTACGGCAGCCTTCGGCATTACTGGCTATGATCAGTTCGCCAGTAGGTACTGTTGGGGACAAATGGAAAATGTGGAGGTTGACACAAAAACTCAAAAAGAAAACTATAACGGACATCTTTGCGGGACCGTCTATCTCAACGCTGGCCTACCTGGAGGACTTCGGTTTTTCAGCTCGTATCTTAAATAATTTCTTTCGTCCGTTTTTCGGAGGGATTTTTTTAGAAGATGAGCTTCAAACTTCGTCTCGCATGTTTCAGTTTATCTTTAAGATGTTTTCGGAAGGGCATGCCGCCATACCGGAAGAGGGGATGCAAGCGATACCAGACCAACTGGCCAAACAGTTGAAAAAAACAGAATTTAGGTTCAATACTACTGTTGCCTCTATTTCAGAAAATGTAATTGAAACTAGCAGTGGTTCTCTGGAGTACGATAGGGTAATTGTTACGGTTCCTCCACATGCGTTATTGCCAGAATACAAGCAGAAGGCTACAGCATTTCAGGGTACTGTTAATAGTTATTTTGCTATTCCAAAGGTTAAGAAAACAGGTTACATAGGTCTTAGGCCCATAGGTAAGCGTTTGATTAACAACTTGTGTGTGCTCTCTGATGTTTCACTGTTGTACTCTTCTGACAAGACATCGCTACTTTCAGTGTCGACAATAGGAAGTCCAATTTTAATCGGTGAGGAATTCACACAGGCCTTAATAGCTGAACTAACAGCTATACTTGGTTTTGAAGCCGCTGACATTAAGTTTTTGAAACATTACAACATCAAGAAAGCACTTCCCATATTGAAGTCTCCCCAAATGAGGATTTCTGAGCAAGAGGTAAAGTATAATCATAAGATTTATTTGGCTGGAGATTATTTGTTGGGAGGTTCACTTAATGCTGCTATGATTTCTGGAAGAGAGTCAGTTCAAATAATGTTAAAAGGAACGGATGAATAATCTATATTCCGCGTTTTAGGTTCTTGTACTGGCGTTTTAATTTGCTCTAATTGCGAGCAGCTTCAAGGCGCTAATTTGTTAGTGTTATTAACTAATTAATTGAAAAACATGTTGTTTAAATACTCTTATTACTCAAAAAAAACGGAAGAAGAAATTCACAAGCTTGTTGGCAGATCCATAAGGTTTATAGATCGGATCAAAATGGACGGTATAGGTTCGCAGCGTTTAATGGTTCAAGAAGCTGATTCAGAAATAACAGCACTTATAAGTGAGCATAACGGGCCTTCTTATACTAATATTGAATTGCGTCCTAAAGGCATCATTATTGCCTTTAGGATCAAATTAGATAACTGGGTATTGGTATTACCTTATCATAAATTGAGTGTTTTCAAGAATGCTAAGGAATTGATTCTCCACCAAGACAATTGGAAATTAAAACTGACACCAGTAAATAATGCTGGTCTTGATCTTAAGTTTTTTCAAAAATTGTTGAAACTAAAAGCTGAAGTGACAAGTTCGATTTAATACAAGTTGATCGTATTAAATTTGGTTATTGACAACCTTACTTTCTGGACCTCCATAGCCAATAAATCAATAATGGGTGAATCAGTAGGAGTCGCAACCAAGCTACCCACATTGGCACGCACAAACCCTCTCCAACACAGGCATCTATCTTTATGAAATAGATGTGCGATGGAATAAAGGCGATGAGCATTGCTATAGCAATGTAGGCGGCATAAGTCCGTGTTTTTTTCCATATAAATCCAATTGAGAGCATAAGTTCTAGTATGCCGCTGATTTTATTTATCAAAACAGGAAAGGGTAAATAGTCTGGAATGATGGGGTAATAAAAATCTGGATTGACAAAATGATTGACTCCTGCCACAACAAAAAATGTGACCAAAGTCAATCGGCTCCAGAATTTTAATTTGTGAGTTTCCATCCTGTTGTTTTATGCACTTTTATCAATATCCAAGTAAATGGGATCCACCACATGAAATCGTTAGTGATAAGTGTATAGAAAAAACCAAAAGGTGCAGCGCCTGATAGGTAGTTCATTACAAAACCCAGCGGACCAAAGATTTTGCCAAGCATGCCTACAGCTACTATGGGCCAGTGTACCATGGGCTGGTAACTTGCCCACCAATAGCCTAATCCATAGACGCCAATCACCATACCCATGCCTTGCCAGATCATAGGATGGTTAATGGGCTCCATTCCTACTAACTGGAAAAAGTGCATTGGAAATAGTACTACCCATGCGCCCCAAAGTATGTTGTAAATAGCAGCAGCCTTTAGTATTAATCCCATCTTTTTTAGCTGACCTTGTGGTAATTCTTTCATTATATTTTAATTAATTAAATTAGCGTGATTATTCAGTTGCTGTATGATCTTAATTATTGGTTTTATTTAAATACGACTCGGCAACAGTTAAATGCTTTTGTCTCTTGTTGTCATCCATTTTATCAAACGCTTTAATCAGCATACCAAGCCTTGGGTTTTTTAGGAAAAAAGCACGGTTTTTATTCATAAACCTCCAGAAAAGACCGTCCCATACCACTTGCCATTCGGTTTTAGGGTAATTGCTCATTTTCATGATGTAATTACTTCCACTTATATAGGGCTTGGTCGCCATCAATCCGCCATCGGCAAATTGACTCATTCCATAGACGTTGGTCACCATAACCCAATCATAGGCATCTACGAACAATTCCATAAACCAGCGGTATACTTCATCCGGATCAAATTCATTAAGGACCATGAAATTCCCCAATACCATCAAACGCTCGATGTGATGACAATAACCGGTTTTCAATATTTTTTTAATTGTATCGTCTATTGGGTCGATACCTGTGGTTCCATCATAAAAGGAAGAGGGTATTTTCTTGGTAAAGCCCCAATAGTTGGTCGTCCGTTCCTGTCTGCCTTTGCATTCATATACACCTCTTATAAACTCTCTCCAGCCAATAATTTGCCGCACAAAGCCCTCAGTCGAATTGATTGGAATGTTATTTTTTTCTGCGTACTGCAGTGCTTCTTTTATCACAAAAGTTGGAGTAAGCAGTCCAATATTTAACATAGGTGTAAGTACGCTGTGGTTTAAAAAGATCTCCTTTTTAACAATAGCATCTTCGTAGGCTCCGAAATCATGAAATCGTTGTGATAGAAATTTTTTTAACCAAACCTTAGAAGTCTCAAAATCTGTTGGATAGATCTTATGATCTAATTCTCCTAAGTTATCCGAGTAATGCGTGTTAACATAATCTTTGGCCTCCATAAAATAGCTGCAATCCGTAAGATGATTGATAACTGGGGGCTGTTTTTTTGCAGGATATTTTTTCCGGTTCTCAGCATCGAAAGTCCATTTCCCTCCGGTAGGTGATGCGTCCTTTTCTATAAGAATATTTCTTTGCAATCGTTGATCCTTGTAAAAAGAAGTCTGATAAAACTTCTTTTTAGATGTTTTGAAAAAAGGAGCATTATCGTCATGTGTATTAAGAAACGAAGGGTTCTGCATCATTTTAAGTAGTAATCCCCCTTGTTTAGCACTTTTGTTGAGTCTTCTGCCCAGCCAGTCATCTGTTGGGTCGATACAATTAATTTGCTCTATGCCGCTTTGTGCAAAGGTACTTATGAGTTTTCTGATATCAGATTGTGCGTCAAAAGATTCGATATAGTGTACTTGCTTTCCTTTATTTTGCAGGTAGTTTTCATAGCATTTCATAGTCGCACGGTGCAAAGCGATTTTTTGTTTGTGGAAGTTAAATTGTTTAAAAAACAGCCATTCTTCAACTAAATAGATTTCTTGATCTAAATCGAGCAAAGGGCTTTGTTCAAAAAGCTGATGGGGAAAAATTATACTTACTGATTTATTCATTTGACTTTTTTTTATTTCGACTGCATCGTTTACTGCAGTATTTAACCTCAGACCAATTGAGTTCCCACTTCTTGCGCCATTGAAAAGGTTTGCCGCAGCAACGGCAGACTTTGGATTGGATTGTATCTTTAATTCCAGCAGTTCTTCGCATCAAAATTTCGGTAACTGGTCTACTTTAGCGTACGGATATTCCTTCAATTTTTTTAAACCATAATAAGCGTTGAATCCAGTGACACCCATGACTTGAGATTGCTCTAGGTCGATAAGTCCTGCATCATCCAATACTTCGTCTATCAAGGTTATGTTGTTGATCTCTCCAATTACCATGACTGTATCGTTTGCATTGATAGGCACAGATTCTAGATAATTCATTCCTATTTTAAGCTTACTCTCTTTGACAAAGGGTGCTTTGAAATCGTTAATCTTTTCTTCTGCCAGGTGGCAAGCATCGAACTCTGATTGCGCTGAACTGAACTTAGCAGAAGTGTAATGTGCTCTCTCGACAAAGGAGGAATGTACATGATTGAGCGTATAATGGCCTGTTTCTAGTATGTTTCGATAGGTCTGTTTGGACTCGTCTAGCCTCGTGATAAATCCAATCAAATCAGGCTTGCTACCCAGGTGAAAAATGGAACTAAAAACCGCCAGATTAGAAAGTCCAGTTTTTGATATAGTACCGATCAAGTGTACCGGTTTGATCCCAGTGATGGAATTGATCAAATTTAGGCGAAATGACTGCGTGAGGGAATTGATATCGGTTTTGGATAGGTGCATTATTTATTGTTTGGTCTGATGTGTATGGCGAGTATTCGTTTTTTCTCTTCTTTTACAACTTCTTGCTTGCGGTGATTCCATATTTTATCCCTTGCGATTTGACCACTTTTGACCAGATCGACAATGGGCAAGGGGTATATTTTTTCTAATTCAATTTGAATGAATATTTGATCCATATGTGTCATCTTCCATGGCTCATGAATGAACCTTGTCGGTACAACAGCTAGTTCTGGTACCCATTTTTTAATAAATATACCCTCAGGGTCATGGTCTTGAGATTGCTTGATGGGATTGTATATTCTGACCGTATTAACTCCCGTAGTACCTGCTTGCATCTGAAACTGTGGATAGTGGATTCCTGGTTCATAGTCTAAAAACTGTTGCGCTAAATGATAAACACCTGCACGCCAATCTTGATCCAAGTGATGACAAAGAAAAGAGACCACCATAGCGCGCATTCTAAAATTGATCCATCCCGTTTCATTCACGCATCGCATGCAGGCATCTACAAGCGGATAACCAGTCTTCCCTTCTCGCCATGCTCGCACTACAGTCTCGTTATAGGGGCGTTCCAGTAACTCATATCCGGCATTAATGCAATCAGTCTCATAGGTGTTTTCGACCTCAAATTTTTGTATGAAATGGCAGTGCCATTTGAGTCGCGTCAAAAATGCCGTAAAGGCGCGTTTGGCCAGGCTGAAGTTATCATCAAACCGCACTTCATGGTAAGCTTGCTTAATTGAAATATTACCCCAAGCTAGATAGGGTGAAATTCTGGCGCATGATAAGCGACTTTCTCTTGGTTTAGAAATGTATTTTTGATAATTGAATCCTCTGTCTTTGATAAATGACCTTAAGTACTTCCAAGCCATGGTTTCACCTGCTGGCTGATGGGTAGGATGCTGATGGGAGACCAGTTTATCAAAAGCTGTTGGTAATGCAAAAGGATGG
>Ga0307985_10000128_pt1 | contig 42415 bp, 37 predicted proteins | sample EllFjometageno80_FD_203155 | JGI IMG/M metagenome (GOLD analysis project Ga0307985, IMG submission 203155) | Marine microbial communities from Ellis Fjord, Antarctic Ocean - #80 | ecosystem: Environmental > Aquatic > Marine > Unclassified | place: Southern Ocean | collected 2014-10-09 | reverse complement strand
TTGGAATTGGCGCGTGTGCTCAGTAGTGGCGAAGCGATGGATCGGAGCGTGGTGTTTGCCGCGTGGACAGCGGAGGAAAGCGGTCTGTTAGGCTCGGAATCTTATGCCAACAACCCTCTATACCCGCTGGAGCAAACTGTTGCTAACCTAACTCTCGATATTCTACAAACAGCAGGTCCTGCTCGAGATGTAATCTTGGTAGGCGAAGGGCAGAGTGAACTCGAGAACGATCTACGACTTGCCGCGCAGCACCAAGGCAGAGTTGTCACGCCAGAAAGCCTCCCGGAGAACGGATTATTTTTCCGTGCCGATCACTTCTCGCTAGCAAGGCGCGGTGTGCCGGTATTGCTCATTATGGGGATAGCGGGTGGTTCAGACCTGATTGACGGAGGACGTGCTGCAGGAGATCAGTGGATCGCAGACTATACCGGTAACTGTTATCACCAGACTTGCGATGCTTGGAGCAGTGATTGGGATTTGCGCGGGGCTGCACAAGATATCAGCCTATTCAAAACCATCATACAAGACCTCGGCAATTCTAGGCGGTGGCCTCAGTGGTATGAAGGATCAGAGTTTAAGGCGCTTCGCGATAGCAGTAATTCGCTTCGACGAGAATAGAAGGCGATCACAACCGCCTTCTCCGAACATCAGATAGCTGCTATCTGATGCCCGCGATATTTGCCGCTTCTTGCTGGCTCGCTAGATACTCTTCGTAGTTGCCCTGAAAATCTATTAATTTCTGATCCTTGATTTCAATGACCCTGGTCGCCAATGAGGAAACAAATTCGCGATCGTGGCTCACAAAAATTAGTGTGCCTTCATAGTGGCTCAGCGCCAGATTCAACGATTCAATGGCTTCCATATCCAAGTGATTGGTTGGTTCGTCCAGGATCAGTACATTGGGATCACTCATCATTAGCTTGCCGAAAAGTAAGCGATTTTTTTCGCCGCCGGAACAAACCTTCACAGGTTTCTCGAAGTCTTCTGTGGAGAACAATAGCCTACCCAACGTAGCACGAACGATCTGATCGCCGTGGCTTGGTTTGCGCCACTGGCACATCCAATCGAACAAATTCATTTCGTTATCGAAAGCGCTAGTGCTGTCCTGAGGGCAGTATCCCAAGGTGGCGCTTTCTGCCCACTGTATCTTTCCATGGTTTACTGAAAGCTCATTTAACAGGCAACGAAGGAAGGTGGTTTTCCCTGCTCCATTTTCGCCGATAACGGCCAGGCGAGTCCCTGCCTCCATTATCATATTGCCGTCATTGAAAAGGGGTTCGTCGTCGAAGCCATGCCCCATCTTTTCAAGAGTAAGAGCCTGGCGATGCAGTTTCTTCTCCTGCTTGAATCGAATGAAGGGGCTGACTCGGCTAGAAGGTTTGATTTCCTCTAGCTCAATTTTTTCGATCTGCTTCGCTCGCGAAGTTGCCTGCTTGGCTTTAGATGCATTGGCAGAGAAGCGACTGACGAAATGTTTAAGCTCAGTGATCTGAGCTGACTTCTTCGCATTGACTGACTGTAATCGTTCTCGAGCCTGAGTAGAGGCTGTCATGAAATGATCGTAGTTCCCTGGATACAAGCGCAGCTCACCGAAATCTATATCGGCCATATGCGTGCACACAGAATTCAGGAAGTGGCGGTCGTGAGAAATAATCACCATGGTACATTTGCGCGCTTCCAATACACCCTCTAACCAGCGAATAGCGTTTATGTCGAGGTTGTTGGTAGGCTCGTCGAGTAGCAGGATATCGGGATCCGAGAACAAGGCCTGCGCCAGTAGTACTCTCAGTTTCCAGCCCGGGGCAACTTCTTTCATAAGGCCAAAATGCAATTCTTCAGCGATGCCAGCGCCCATCAATAATTCTCCAGCGCGGCTTTCGGCAGTATAGCCATCCATTTCCGCGAACTGAATTTCTAACTCGGCAACCTTCATGCCGTCATCGTCGGACATTTCCGGCAAATTATAGATGCGATCTCGTTCTTGCTTGATCTCCCACAACTCTGCATGGCCCATGATGACAGCGTCGATCACGTTGAATTCTTCGAAGGCGAATTGGTCCTGACTCAATGACCCTAATCGTTCATTTGGCCCTATCGCAACATTGCCTGACGTTGGAGTGAGCTTGCCTTCCAAAATCTTCATGAAGGTGGTTTTGCCGCAGCCGTTGGCACCGATCAATCCATAACGGTTGCCATCACCGAATTTGACCGAAATATTCTCGAATAGGGGCTTGGCACCAAACTGCATAGTGATGTTTGCGGTAGAGATCAAGGGGGACGTCCTAAAAGCGTGAAATGATTGAAATGGGTCTTTTAGCGGGTTCGCTATGAGGAGGCGTACTATAGGGATTTGTTGGTATTACGTCGAGCGAATTGTCAGTTGATTTCCGCTATTTCCTCGAAGAACGCTAGTTATAGTTGCCTCATCTGCTCGCTAGAGTAAAATTCGGACAAAGACGCGCAACATTTGGGTACAACATCGCATCATGACTAATTCACTAGAAGATCCAAAAGACCCCGGTTTCTGGCATTCCCTGCTCTGTTTTGGCGGTGTCATCGTGATCGTGATTTCTGGCATGTTATGGCTGGGCATCAGCCTGCATAGCCTGCTGGTACTCGCACTCGTGTGGGTTGCGGGACACTCTTCACTGCTAGGATTCAACTACGAAGAGATCAAAAAAGCGATGATTGCGGGCATCCAGAAAGGCCTGGGCGCGATCTTTATATTTTTTCTGATTGGCATACTCGTCGCTGCACTAATTGAGAGCGGAACTATCGGTGGGCTGATCTACTACGGCCTAGACTTGCTCCATCCAACGTTCTTTCTGCCAGCGGGTTTGGTGCTATGCAGTCTTATGTCGCTCGCGACCGGCACGGCATGGGGAACAATTGCTACGATCGGTGTTGTCCTCATGGGACTTGGGAGTGCGCTAGGCATTCCTCTGCCACTCGTGGCAGGCATGGTTGTCTCCGGAGCGAGCTTCGGTGACAAGATGTCGCCAGTTTCAGACACAACCAATCTCGCAGCCATGAGTGCGGGCACAGACCTTTACTCCCACATCAAATCGATGATGTACACGACGGTGCCAACGTACATCATCAGTATTATTCTATTTACGGCTTTTGGGCTGTATTACAGCGGTCAGACCCTCTCGCCGGAAGAGCTCTTAATATTAACTTCGCATCTCGAAATCGAGTTCGCTATCAGCCCGCTGACTCTGCTGCCGCTTGTAGTGTTACTAACGCTAAGCATCAGACGAACTCCGGCCGAAGTCAGTATGCTCGCCAGCGTCGGTACTGCGGTGGTGCTGGCCGTCGCAACTCAGGACAGAACTATTCCAGAAGTTTTAAATAGCCTGCACACTGGCTATGTGGCGAATACGGGGCTTGAGCAACTCGATACACTCCTTAGTCGCGGAGGCATAACAAGTATGATGTGGACGATGTCGCTCGCGCTAATAGCATTGTCGCTAGGCGGCATTCTCGATCGTGCAGGCTTTGTGCGGGTACTGCTGAGCGGAATGCTGATTCGAATCAAGCGGTCCGCAAGCCTTATGGCAGCTACGATTGGCGCCGGCATTGTTTCCAACATGAGTATGGGCGAAGGATATCTCTCCATCATTTTCGGCGGGCAGATATTCAAAGACTCCTACGAGGAAGCTGGTCTCGAGAAGCACATGCTATCGCGCTGCTTGGAAGAAGGCGCTACCTTGAGCACCTCGCTTATCCCCTGGACTACGTCAGGTGCGTTTATTACTGGGGTTCTCCACATGTCACCGTTGGAGTTTGCTCCATGGGCCTTTTTTAACTATATCAATCCATTGTTATCTATAGGTCTTGCCTATATGGGCTTTGGAATTTTCCGAAAAATGCCGCGTTCTGACGATCAGCTTTCAAATGAAGTAGGCGATGAGAAGAGGGATGAGGGCGTTCAGCTATCGTGACTAGTTGAGTTGAATTCAGAGCAAAAAAAAGCCCGCTCACTGAGCGGGCTTTTTCGTTCTACCTAGATTAGTTTGCAGTAGAGGAGAGAAAGGCAATTAGTAAGCCCTCAATAGTTTCTCCGACACTTGGTATAAGTAAAAGGGTAAGCACGGTAAGCACTGACCCGGCTGCGCAAAGAATAAGATAATTTCGTGATGTCATGGTTCGTTTCCTTTGGTCTTAGCGTGGGGTAAGTTCGAAAATCCAGCTATTGCCGTCTTCGATGTCTGCTCGGGCTGTGGCGATGGTCTCAGCTGAAACTGGTGTGGGCAAGCCGCTGTATTTGGCGAGTAACTTGGCAGATACGCCATTCAGCACATCTCCTTCCTTGATTCGAACCAGTTGTCTTGGATAGCGTACGTTGTCTACGCGCAGTACGCCTTCGTCGTTACCCTCGTCTGCGTCGAACGCCCATTCCTTCCAAATTTTTCCAAGGAAGGACTTCATGTAGCCAGAGACAACGTAAATCTTGCCCTCACTCTCGAGGATGAAAATACGGCGGGTGGCCATCGGGTCGTTAAGCTGTAGCTCGATAGTGAAGATATTATCGGTGAAGCTCCAGTCTGGCTCAGCCCCGGTGTGTAATTCTCCGGCGATCATCTCGCCGCCTGGGAAAACTACTGTTGCACCATCAGCGCTGCTGCGTTGAATGCGTAGCGTACCGATCGTTACGGCGCCAATCAGCACAACGAAACCAACCACCTGTAGTACGATTTTAAGAATTTTCACTTGCTAGCCTCCGCAGAATCAAAGTGATAGGAATCATATACGATTTGTAGCGGCACATCTTCTATTTCGATATGGCGTCGATCCGAGGGGTGCTGTTCGTACTGACCCAGACGGCGATAATGACGCTGGTTGCACTGGCGTAGTGTGTCGAACCACCAGCACGAGGGATTCCCGCAGACTGTGTGACCGATTCCTTTACAGAATCAATAGGCGAAGAACGTGCTATAAAGTGTGCTACAGAATGAGCTGTGGATGCGTCGATTGAGGACGCCGAAAATCACTGTAATGTTATCTATTCCCAATATTAAATTTTCGCCGGTTCGACTATTGTCTTCATCTGAATTCGAATATGCCCGGCTAAGGAAAATCATGATAAGCAAACGTCTTGTAGTACTAACTCTCATTGGGGTCATGCTGTCTGGTTGCGCAGCGATGAGCGAAGAGGAGTGTAGATATTCCGACTGGACGGCAGTGGGCTATGAGGATGGGGCAGATGGGCGCAGCAGCGATAGATTTGGTGATTACAGTCGAGCATGCGCCGACCACAGTATCACGCCAGATTTTCAGGCTTGGCAGGAAGGGCGTGAACAGGGTTTGATCGAATACTGTCAGCCACTAAGGGGATTTCAAGTTGGCGAGTCTGGTGGCTACTACGATGGTGCTTGTAATAGCAATCTGGAACCAGGCTTTCTAGATGCTTTTAGGCTGGGTTCCGAACTCTACAGTTTGCGCAGTAACCTGAGCGCTATTGACTCGAGAGTGGAGGCTAACACAGAGGCAGTTCAACGAATTGATTCCGATGTCGCGGAAATAGAATCTATCATTATTCTTGACGAAACGACCCCGCTGCAGCGAACTCAATTACTGGCTGATATGCGAGAGATGTCGGAGACGAAAGGCGAGCTTGTGTTGGAAGCCGAGTTACTCATCGAGGAGCGTACGCTCGCTGACCTCGCGCTATACGAATTCGAATTTGCTGTGATCGAATCAGGATTCTAATTTCCCGCCTCAGCTACTCACTCGCCTTACCTAATAAACGAAGCACGGCGGAGATAGTGGCATCGTAGCCACGTGACCCCTCTCGCACGAAGTCACCATGGCCTTCATTGCTGATCAGTCGCACGTTAACTTCATCGCCGGCGAGTACAGCAAGCGCGGGATAGTCTGGCACTGTGCGCATGGAGGTCTTACCCTGAGCCAACACTCGGGGTAGAGAGACTGGATAGCGATAGGTGCTCACCACAAAATCCTGCGGAATTCCCCATGGCAACCACTTCAGTGGAGAGATCTGTAAGAAGTTATCGATATTGTCTTTAACCGGGCCGCCAACTAGTTTTTCCAGCAAGGGCTCACCACAGTAAATCTCTCCCGTATCACCGATTGAGTCAATGACCAGCGGATTAATATAGGCATCAGCCATTATCAGCGCCATTGGGCTCACTTTGGGTTCAACGTAGATTTCGCTATCCGGTGGCAGCTGAGACCGCATCGCTAACCAAGCACCGTAGTGCCCGCCCGACGAGTGTCCAACCACTATCGCTTGCTGCAGATCAATAGGATTGCTTTGCGCGATTTTTTGTAACTCATCAAAACCATTACCGATGTCTCGCCAGGTGCCGGGCCAACCACCACCGGGGCTAGTAGCGCCTCGATATTGCATATTCCAGGCGGCAATGCCGTGCTCGGTCATAGCCTCGGACATGGCGCGGTAGCTATTCATCATGCCTTCGCTGGAGCGCCAGCATCCGGCATGCAGAAAAGTGACCACAGGAAAAGGCCCGTCGCCGGCTGGCAAATAGAGCTCCCCGTATTGCATCGGATCCTGGCCATAGGCGATTTTTGTTTGTGCGTATGCGCTCAAGGGCAAGCACACGCTGAAGATTGTTAGGAGGAGGACGAACAGAGTTCTATTGGCTTTCATTGGTTTACCCGCTGGCTCTACGTTTTCAGACAAGCTTAGGCGGGTAGAGCCTACCGCCTGACCTTCGATTGGATTCCACCAGCCTACTTCGGCATGGTGGAATCTAAGGGCGGCGGTAAGCTAATGATGGGCTTCACTGGCCCTTCATCAAAGCAGCTTTCACCTACAGGATTAATGCCCTGTATTGGAATAATCGGTTCCATTAATAGGAATCATCAAGTGAGCTCCAGAAGTGCCAGGGCGCATCATCCAAGGAGTTCCCATTCCAGCGAGAGAGTTATCACGCTGCGAACCAACTGGCATACCAAGCTCTTCGGCACTCGCGTTTGGTAGAGAGATAACCATTAAGTATTGAATGCGATCAGCTGTGTCAAACCGACGATAGGCAATCGCGCCGAATTTGCGAGCAGGAATCGCGCCTTCGTCTTGCGCTTTCTGCATGGCCATTTGCAAGTCATCACCTTCAAGACCATCTGCCGATAGTTTGGCTTGCAGGTCGCGACGGTCACGCTGGGAAACAGGGCCGCAACGGGTGAAGCCTGCTTCGTTCGTTGGCTGGCACTCAACATGGTTTGTGCCGACTTTCAGAGTGACACGATTTCCGCTGTCATTATATTTGTATACGGTGGCGTCTGCGCGCAGGTCCATAGGCAATGGTGACAAAGCCTTTTCAATTGTCGCTGCATCAGATTGCGCTGCGACTTGGCTGCTTGCCATTAGTCCGGCTGTTATGAGACCTAATGTTGTTGCTAATTTTGACATTTTTTTCTCCAACTCAAATTACTTTTGATTTTTAGTTTTAAACTGGTAGTCATTTTCTTTGCTTCGAATCGGTGTTGCATCGCTTCAGACATTATTCGCGAAGTACAGCGCCGGCAACTCTATGCAAATGCTAGTTTACCCAGATAGTGACCTGGGAAGGGCAATAAGTTGTAACAGGGAAACTAGCTCCTTCAGTCCAAACTACCGGCCTATATTACGGGTTTATGGGGTTAATACGTCTATTTTTTGCTGATCTTGATCACTAAAAGGGCAAAATCGTCCTTTTAGGTGGACTAAAAGCTTATCAAACCCCGCTAGATTTAGTATTTTTCAAACCTGCAGACAATAACACTGGAATTACAGGATACGGCGAATCTGGAAGCGACCGCGTGTATGGCTGCTGTTGGTCCCTATAGAATGTATAGTAGGGCTGGAGCCCGCTCCTGAGTTACCTCTTAAGAATCATAAATTTTAGCAGTGAGCAGTATGGCAAACCAATCTACCGACGTATCCAGCTTCGAATTTAATCCACAGATAGAAAGCATGCTGGTCAGGGCACATTCCCTGGCAGCCTTCGCCACTCTCTTATTGGCCGTATGCTTCGGCATTCTTGTGTCATTACAGTTTGTGTTCCCCGATTCCCTAGGTGCCTTCCCTTCCTGGGGTCGGCTGCGCTATGCCCATACTCAGGGCATCATGTTGGGTTGGCTTGGCAATGCATTCATAGCATTTATGTATCACGCGGTACCTGTGCTCAGTGGCAGGCCTGTCACCAGCCGAACCTTAGGTATTGTCCTGTTCGGTCTGTGGAATTTCGCGGTGATGATTCCAGGTTGGATACTGGTACTTAGCGGATACAGCCAGCCGTTGGAATGGGCTGAGTTTCCTCTGCCTGTCGATGTGGTTGTGGTTGTTGCATTTATTCTTGCTGCGGTGCAGTTTCTGCCCGGTTTCTTTAAGCGCGGGTTTGAAAACCTGTATGTTTCCAGCTGGTATATCATCGGCGGGCTGGTGTTTACCCTGTTGTCGTTTCCCATGGGTAACATCGTGCCTGAGCTGGTCCCGGGTGCAGCCGGCGCTGCCTTTAGTGGCCTGTGGATTCATGATGCGGTTGGTCTATTCGTGACACCAATGGCATTGGCTATTTTGTACTATGTTGTTCCGGCCAATACTGGGAAACCAATCTATAGCCATTTCCTATCCATGCTCGGTTTCTGGGGTTTGTTTTTCCTTTATCCGTTGAACGGCATTCACCATTACATTTATTCTGCGATTCCAATGGAGGCTCAACTTACAGCCATCGTTGCTTCATTCCTGCTGGGAGTGGTTGTAATTATCGTTGTGTCGAACCTGATGCTTTCTCAACGTGGCTCTGGTTTGATTCCAAAGAACATTGTGCTGCGCTTCGCTTCCATGAGTACCGTCTTCTATCTTGTTGTGAGTCTGCAAGGCTCCTGGCAGGCAAATATGGCATTCAGCAGCCTGGTGCATTTTACCGATTACATCATCGGTCATTCCCATCTAGCCATGTTGGGGTTCGCGACCTTTGCCGGTATTGCGGGCATCGTTCACGCATGGCAACGTCTGCCCGGATTTAGTCTCAATAAAAAAATACTCGATTGGTCTTACTACTTATTAACGTTCGGCATCGCGTTGATGGTGCTGGATCTTACCCTGGCCGGTTTTGTGCAGGGAGAATTGTGGCAGGACACGACTCCGTGGATCGAGTCAGTGCGAGCCTCCAAGCCTTATTGGGTTATCCGTAGCCTGTCAGCAATACCGATCACTGTAGGGTTTTGCTTATTGTTCTATGGTCTATTAATTAGCAAAACGAGTACTGCCGCAGTTGATAAGGCAGACGCCACCACTAGCACCGAGCAATACGTCAAGAATGCAGACGTGGGCAGTATCGACACTTCCAGTCTATCGTCAGCGATGCGTATGTCTTACGCGGCAGCCTTCTTAGGGGGAGTTGGATTCTTCGTTCTTTCTGTCGCGATACTTGGCGTAATACCTTTGCAGTCTTTGACAGATGAGACTGCGCTACTAGCGCCTGCAGCGTCACTCGCACTCTCACCAGCCGAGAGTAGAGGGAGAGTGATTTATGCTCGAGAGGGCTGTGCTTATTGTCACACGCAACAGGTGCGATTCATCGAAGCTGATATGCAACGCTTCGGCGCGCCCACTCTAGCTTGGGAAGGGAGGCTGGATACGCCTCATATGCTAGGCACCCGACGCATCGGTCCCGACCTTTCTCGCGCATCTGGAACTCGAACCAGCCAATGGCATCTTGTTCACCTCTATGCGCCAAGAACCATAGTTCCGCAATCTGTTATGCCGGCTTATCCCGAGTTATTCGATGGCTCTGCCGACAAACCAAACCGTCAAGCCCTCGACCTTCTAGCCTATATCGAAACTCTCGGCAGAGAGCGCGAATTAGCCTGGCCGGAAGGTGATGAGCGGGCAAGGTCTCTTACCGATGATGAGCAAGTTCTGATGTCATTGAATGCAGAAGTGCTCAATGCGCATCCTGCTCGAACAAGACCGAGGGGGTCGGCGCCGACACTTGTAGATTCAGCGAGTAATGTTTCCGGCGAACAACTCTTTCTCGATAATTGCAGTGGGTGTCATGGCGATCAGGGTCTAGGTGATGGCCCCGCTTCTGTCTGGATACAGCCACCGCCTGCAAATTTTGCAGAGCATCGATATCGCCGCGATCTGCTTGCCGATATTTTGTGGAATGGTGTACATGGCACCTCTATGCCAGCCTGGCGCGACCTGTCTGTTTTACAGCTGAGCGCATTAGCTGATGTCGTGGAGAATTTTAGCCAGGTCACTTCTGCCGCTACTGACTTGCAATCAACTGATGCGCAATTAAATAGTGGGCAGCAGGTATATTCCACTCATTGTGCCGAGTGTCATGGGGACGCCGGCGATGGAAATGGATTTGCGGTAGATAAGTTACCCATTCCGGTAATGCCAACAGATTTTATTCGTGAAAGATTGAGCGAAGAGGCTGCCATGCGCGCATTGCGCGAAGGCGTATCGGGAACATCTATGGCGCCATGGATAGACCGATTGAGCGAGCAGGAAATGTCAGCAGCTGTGCAGTATGTGCGTTCTCTGTATCAAGCTAACGGAGCATTAGCTCAGGCTAATGAATCAGGATCTGAGCAGGAGGTTATAGGCGATGATTAGTAACTTAATTGTATTTTCTACACTCTTTCTAGGAGCACTGTTCACCGGACTGTATATAATTCGGCCAGGATTTCGGGCGCGGGTTGAGCAGCCTAAGTATGCTTTTCTCAAGCAGTTGTCGATGTATGAGAAAAGCACTGGCGCTGAGCGGCAGGATGGTGAAGGTGAAAACGAAAGCAAAATTGAGTCAGTAGTGAGAAGCAAATGAATCAGTTCAGATTAAATTCAGATCAAAGAGGCGTTAGCCTAATAGCGGCGATGGTCGGCAGTGGCATGCTCGGCGTGTTGGTTGTCATAACTGTTTTGTCTCTGTACTCAGGCCAAGTTTCGACGCAGCGAGTAAACGCTGAGCCCAGCATAGAGTATGGTCGGCAGTTGATTCGAGAAACCTCATCGACCATGGGGCCGAACCACGAAAATCCATCCATGCGGCTCTCCGGAACCAATCTCGATTGTGCGTCCTGCCACCTGGACACAGGAACTGAGCCAGGCACGCTCTCTCTGCTGCTTGCCGATACCAGGTATCCAAGATTTTCAGGCAGGGACGGAGTAGAAAGTGATTTACGCGATCGCATCAATGGCTGTATGACCCGGAGCATGAACGGAACGGAATTGGCCCGCGATAGTATCGAGATGGTATCCATGGAGATGTATATCAAAGGGCTTGCTCAACAATATGAATTGATGGGCGACAGCAAACGCGCTCTCGATGAGCCTCCTACATTCCTGGAACCGAATCGCATGGCGAGCATTGACGCGGGCGGAGAAGTATTCCGGGAAAGGTGTCAGGTATGTCATGGGGAAAACGGCGAAGGTTTACTACAGACAACGGACATCGTAGACGGCTATTTGTTTCCGCCATTGTGGGGAGCCGATAGTTTCAATAACGGCGCTGGCATGACACGAATACTGACAGCGGCACGTTTTATCAAGGCAAGAATGCCGCTAGGCCAAGCGGATCTAAGTGATGATGAGGCCTATGATGTGGCCGCTTACATGAATTCCCATGAACGGCCTCTCAGAGCTAATCTCGAGGTGGATTTTCCGGACATCAACAGGAAGCCGGTAGACAGCCCTTATCCACCCTATGGGGATAATTTCCCGCACGAGCAGCACCTACTGGGTCCGTTTGAACCTATCCGCGAGTATTACCGTAATCTCTAGAACCGCCGAAACCTCTGACACAAGCGAGATTTCTAAGAGAATCAGCCCATAAAAAACGCCAGTGTCGGAGAACCGACGCTGGCGTTTTTTGTTACGCATAAAACCTGCAGCTATTCAGGGCATAGGTTTAGGCTGAATACAGCAGGCTATAACCATATTCCTGACTGCGTGTTGCAGCTAGTACCCCTGCTGGCACGTATCGACTGTTGGGAATATTGTTTGCGATCAGCTCGTCGAAGATTGCCCCGGCGTCACCACCGGTTGCGCCTGCGAGCCTGCGGGAGAAAGCACCTGTCGCTTTCCTGCAAATAGCATAGCTGACACCACGAGCAATCAATGAATCAATGGTATTGCCGCGATTGCCGAAATCCTGTTCGCTCTGATTCAAAGGATTAATTTTGAATGGTCCATCTGTATTCCGATCCTTAAGGCTCAGCATCGGGCTGAATTGCGCGCCGTACTTTTCCCACATGGCATCGTTGTAGCCTAGGGGAGTGGCACCATGGCGGAAGCAGATAACGGTAGCGATATCCGATTCTGCTCCGTCGTCATATCCCTCGGTATGCCCAACCATTATGTTGCTGGCGTAATTCAGGGCAGTAACACCGCCTGATGAGGTGGATGTATCGATAAAGACCCTGTGGCCAGCAGAATTCGCATCCAACCAGGCATCTTCATCGTGCCGAGTCGGGGTGAAACCATTGTTTGCGCTATTGGTGTTGCTCGCGGCTTGTGTAGATGAGGCTACAGTGGCTGTGGCTGCTGCCAGGCCTACGCCGGTCAAGAATTTGCGTCTTCCCTGAAGCTTATCGGAATTGTTGCTCATTGAGTGATCCTCCAAGATCCTTTGGTCGTTCTGGGCCTGTGCGCTTTGTTTATCGCTGATAATTTCTGCAAGCCCCAACAGGGTGCAATTCAAGCTCGATTTCGCCTGTTTGTCGAGCCCTGATGCATCATTTATTGCTTTAGCTCAATGCGAATCATGGGACTCACAATCATGGGCCTCACAATCATAGGGGGCAGGGTGGTTTGATCTTACCCCTGAATTCCAGCGACAAAAAAACGGGGTCAGGATAGATGCCAAATCTATTGGCAAGCTGTCCTGACTCCCGTTTTTAGTTTTCCTAAGAAAACCGGGTAAATCCGCTAGAACGAAACGTCCCATTGGAAACGCAGTCTGTTTTCAGACTCATCCATATTCAAGATGTTGTCGTCGAGCTTCAAGCGCGAGTAGTCCACAGTCAGCTTGCTATTGTGACCACTGAAGAACCAGTTAGCACCAAGGGTTAACTCTTCCCGCGCATTATCAAAAGTAAGATTGGTGGCGTTGGGTTCATCTACGTAAGCATAGCGTGCAGCCAATTCAAGCGGCGCTGGTATTGAAGGAAACATATGGTGAAAGAAATATCCGGCCTGCACGTATCCGCCTGTCAGCTCACTGCTGACACCGGTGACAGTATCTCGAATCTTTTTAACATGATGCTCTTGCTGGGCAGAGAAACCGCGATACTTGAATGCGAATTCCTCGACAACCTGGTCGATTTCGTACTGATCAGGCGCTGCATCAGCCGGTTTCTCAAAGCCGTCAAGATTTCCACAGCCCGATGATGACCACCGCGTACAAGCGCCCGTGGTTGAGGCTCCTGCCAACGCGAAACTACCAGTGGGAAGCTCAGTGTACTCGACGTCTGTCTGGCGCCAAGAAAGATCGCGACCGAGGAAGTTCCACTGCAGGCGACCCATGTACATCATGTTGTCGTCGCCATTGTTAACGCCCTTACCCTCGCCGTTAAATACTCCTGCGTAGTAACGCATGTCGGCAGGGGTATCCTCAAACAGGTGTCCTCTTAGCTGAACACCAACCTGGCGGTCGATGGTGAATACACGGTTGGCAATTGATCGTTCTACGAACTGCTGACGGCCTGAAGAGTCGACCCGTTCTCGGTTCATGTCTACTTTCCACTGACCGAGGCGAATACCACCCCAGTCCCACTTGGCGATATCTATACGCCAGTCAATGACTCTAGTACTAGATGCCGAACTGCTGTCATCCACATCTCTGGAAGGCTGGAGGTCAACCTCGAAATAGTATTTTATCCACGGCTTAAAGCCGTGACCACCGATCTTCATTCGCAGGCGACGGGCCTCAAAATTGGATTGATCTTCTGCATTGAACGAAGAAATTTGACGGGGGTCGGAACGATAAGGAGTCGTGAAGCGCGTTTGCGCTCGCCACTGCAGGTTAGTTTGCCAGTTACCATCGCGGGTTGCGAAGCGAAATCCGCTGCCTGTGTGCTCGGCCGTTACAGGGAATTGTTCATCGATCTGGCTAGCGACTTCACTGGCAACAGCCTCATCAAACTCAATGCTCCTAGCCGCTGGCTCTGGCTGCACCAGAATATCCTCACTGGTAAGGGCGTCAGCACCAAGCAGGTCATCGTACTGCTCTTGGGTAATCGCTCCATTGGACAATAAGATGTCTAGTAATTCCTGGTCTGCAGCGAGCGCGCCTGACGATAATTCCAGCAGTAACGCTGCAAGCACAAAGTGCCTGATTCTGAAGGGGGGTGTTTTTCTTTTCATGGGCGATCTCCAAAGTCTCGCTATTGTGGGTATTTGGTATTGTGAATCGATATTGGGCACTTTAAGTGATAAATATTACAAAACGATGACAATGTGACGATTTGGTAGTCAGAGTGAAATATTCGAAAGTGGGTGTCTTTAGCTGCGGTATTTTGGAGGGGTGCTCGCAAGTTGGCAGCTTAAGGTTGTGGGTGTGTCTGGTGTGGCGGCAGATTGGTTGCGCGGGCCCCAGCTAAGGATTCACTTGTCAGTGCCCGCCTCCGGTGGCTCGCCACGCCGATGTGCCACAGTATTTTGTGTAACGTCGGGGCGCATTTTATAGTCAGCTCCGAAGTCGGCGGTATTGCGAAATGACATTGGCGTGGTACTCGCCGCGTTCAGCAGCCGACTTGCGTACTCTTGGTGATATTGCGCACATTTTTCGTCACCTACGCGCACTGGAGCCCAGCCTACAAATGGGGGCAGTACTTGGAGCCCAGTATAGCGCTGCCTCCATATCACCTAGCAACCCGTCAGGCTGAAACATTTCATCAAACCCACCAGTGGACGTACAGACCACCGCCCGCTTTCCCGATAGGCCTCCGGTCTCGAAGCGTTTTCCAGCGCCATAGACAACGGTGTTTACGAAAACTCGGTCGATCCACCCCTTCATGATCGCAGGCATTGAAAACCAGTAGAGTGGGAATTGAAAAATGAGGTTATCGCGCCAGGCAAACCATTCGAGCTCTGTAGAAATATCGGCGGCCAATGTGTTCTGCTCAACAGCAAGCTTCTGCTCGCGGTCATATTGCAGACGCTCGGGAAACCGCCGGTTCTCGAAATCGTCTGTCGACGCCACGGGGTTGAAGTTCATTGCATACAGATCTGACACATGGACTTCATGACCGCACTTTCCAATACGCTGACACTGTGCTTAAGCAATGAACTTTGGAGGCTATGCTCGTTTTCTGGGTGTGCAAAAACCATAAAATACTTCATTTAGAATTTCTCCAACTGAAGTGATGACAACAATTTTCGGCACCAAGGGCCTTTGCTGTAGCGCATCTTATTAGGTTGGGACTTTAGGCTTTTGATTCGGCTATGGCTGCTCGGGACAGACCAATTCGTATAAAGTGAATTAGGGTAGCCAAAGGCTGGGCGCGCCCCGAGTCCATTTAAGGGTGAGCCACCAATTCACCAAGAGCGAATTAGCACAGCTGAAAGCTGGCCAAGAGCGGAGTGCAGGGATGCGCGAGTGAATAATTCAAACAGGCTTTGGGATGTTTGTCTCCTGCGGGCTTCACGCTTTGCGCTCGTTGAAAATTGCTGGCGCACATTCGAGCCATCGACACGAGGATTTTCAGTAGACAATGCGTTCGATTCATTATCTAAATCAATAAGTTAAAACCACGAAATCAGAGTGCACTAAGAAGTGTGCTGTGGAATTAATGTCTAAAGTGATTTTCTCTAGGATCTTCTCTTCATTTGTTTCCTAATTCGTTTACTAATGGGCATAATAAATTTGTTAGATCAAAAATCGTTGTTTTGTGTAGTGATCAGGAGGTATGTATTAATGCGGAAAGTGGTCTTTTTTATTACTTTGATCTTTCTAGCTGTTCCCGTTGGCGCAGCAGAAGGAAATTTGAAAAACATTATGCAGGGACTGGAGAGAAACTTTACTCAACTTGTGGAGGCACTGCTCGTAGGTGATCGAGAACAATTGGTCGAAGCTGCCGGGGAAATTGCTCAGCATCCAGAAATCCCAGGTTATCAGAGAGTCCTTATCGCAGAAGAGCTAGGGGAAGAGATTGCTCAGTTTGCGCAATTTGATCGTGTTGTCCATACACTTTCTCTTGGACTCCAAGAAAAGGGTCTCGTCATGACTGAACCAGAACTTTTAAGAAACACTCAGGAAATTCTGGCTGCCTGTTTTTCTTGTCATGTGGCCTATAAAGATCGGATAAGCCCCATACTTGAATAAAAATGGAAAGGTAGAAGACCTGAGTTCGGTTAGCTTTGCGCTCGTTGCTGGTGCTGGTGCATGGTCGAACTGTATTGGTGGTTTTCATTCATCCTTGGGTGCCCTATACAAAAAAGCTCGGTTAGGGGAGTGCAGGAATCCGGGGGAGAGTTGGCTGCGGGGCGGACCAATTTGCCAGGAGCGAATTAGCACAGCTGAAAGCTGGCCGAAGGCCGAGTGCCGAGTGCATGGATGCACGAGTGAATAATCCAAATAGCCTTTGGGCGTGTGCCCCCTGCGGGCTTCGCGCTCATTGTAAACTGCTGTGCAGTTAGTCGAACCATCGACACGAGGATTTTCAGTAGACTACTTCACTAAATTTCTACGAAAATCAACAAGTTAAAACTACGGAAACAGAGCGCGCTAAGAAGTGTGCTATGAATTTCTAGAAAATGTACCCTAAAACTACTGTGGCTTTATTCTGCCCCCTTGATTAATCAACTCGGCGCAACCCCTTGCTGCTATAATGAGCGCTGCTCCCTCTACGACAATCTACCCGAGTTCCTATGCCATTTTTAAAACTTGGATTATGTAATCCTATCGTACAAGCGATTGAAGAATTGGGTTATACAACTCCTACCCCAATTCAGAAACAAGCCATCCCCATCATTATTTCTGGTAAAGACCTCATTGCCACCGCTCAAACGGGGACAGGTAAAACCGCCGCGTTTGTCCTGCCGCTATTAACCTTATTTAACAAAGAGCGTTGTTTGCGAGGTAAACGCATACGCGCCCTTATCCTGACTCCTACACGGGAATTAGCGGTGCAGGTTGCTGCGAATGTTGCGCAGTACAGCAAGTATTTGAACCTAAGTTCTATGGCTGTTTATGGCGGTGTTGATAGCGAACCACAAAAACAGCGTTTAATTGAAGGCATTGATATTTTAGTGGCCACTCCGGGCAGATTGCTAGATTTGGCTCATCAGCGTGCGCTGCATTTTGATGAGCTTGAAGTGCTGGTGTTAGATGAAGCAGACCGAATGGTGGATATGGGTTTTAGTGATGATATCAAGAAGATCATTGAGCGCTTACCTGCAGACCGTCAAAACCTATTGTTTTCGGCTACCGTAAACAATAGCGTTCGCATCTTTGCCGAGTATTTTTCAGCCAGCAAAATGGGTCGGCCCGCTGTTGAGATATCGATTTCACCAAAAGCCACAGCGGCACCCAATATTGACCAGTGGTTAATCACCATAGATAAAGATACAAAGTCTGCCTTGTTGAGTCATTTAATTAACGAGCAGAAGTGGGATCAGGCGTTAATTTTTATTGAGAAGAAACACTCTGCTGCCAAACTGGTGGCTCAACTTGCAAAGCGCGGTATTGAAGCAGATGCCATTCACGGTGATAAAAGCCAAGCCATGCGTGAAAAGATTTTAGCTGATTTTAAATCTGGAAAACTAAAATACTTAGTTGCTACAGGCGTTGCCGCCCGCGGTATAGATATTGGTGAGCTGAGTCGCGTTGTTAATTATGATCTGCCCTTTAAACCTGAAGAATACATCCACCGCATTGGCCGAACGGGTCGTGCTGGCGCTACAGGTGAGGCCATATCGTTTGTGGCAATGGGCGATTTTAAAAATTTATGCGCCATTGAAAGCCGTTTAAACCATATCATCACCCGGAAAGAGATCGAAGGCTTTCCGGTTAGAAAAGTCGTTCCCGTTTCAGTTTTAAATTATTCTCGTAAGAGCAAACGGTAGCGGCAACTCAAATCAGTGGCGTGTTACTTCTTCTCTTCCACGCTCAGAGGGGACAGCCGAAGGCTGGGCGCAGCCCGAACCCATTTATGGGTGAGTCACCAATTCGGCAGGAACGAATTAGCACAGCTGAAAGCTGGCCGAAGGCCGAGTGCATGGATGCACGAGTGAATAATCCAGGGCGTGTGTCCCCTACGGGCTTCGCGCTTTGCGTTCGTTGCAAACTGCTGCGCAGTTAGTCGAACCATCGACACGAGGATTTTCAGTAGGCAGCGTGTCCGATTCCTTTTCTAAATCAACGAGCTAAAGCGCCGAAATCAAAGTGTATTAAGAAGTGTGCTATGAATTTATCGATATTGGCGGGCTAAAACTACTGTATTTTTACTCTGACCCCATTTATTTATTTGAATTTGACCTGACAGAAACCGTCTGGAAAACCGGAACTGCCAGATCAAGTCTGAACCTCTACACCTTAGTTACCGTAGGCCCCTAGTTCAGATATATATAATGTAGCTTCGTGCGTGCTTGTGGAATCATAGGTGCCTATCCAGACATCAAATACTCCACTCGGCGCGTCCGAAAAGTGAATAGATGGATCCATATCTCCTCCACTGTCATCATCACAGGTCCATTCACCGCTGGGTGTATTGACGACTAATGTGGTATCTACAGACGAAATAATAGAGACCCAAAGTTCGAGAATCCCTGCTTCGAATGTGAGCTGGAAATCTGGTGCATTCGCAATATATCCATTGCAATTTTTGCCCAATTTCGATGCGTCGATTGATCCTCCCGAAATTACATCGTATTTCATGGGGTCTGGAGAAAATCCACCAGACAATTTAACGGAATCAAAAGTAGCCTGCAAAGAAATATCTTGTGCCAATAATGGCTGAAAAAATACTGTGGTGAGTACCAAAATTAGAAATTGCATTTTTCTCTTCTTTTTTATTTTGAGTTATGAACATACTATCAAAATAAGTAGGATCAGAGTAAAAATACAGTAGTTTTTTAGAATAGGAAGAGGTGCTGGGCCGGGGCGGAAGAATCCAAACAGACTTAGGTCTGTCCCCTTCGCGCTGATGCGCTCGTTGCAAACTGCTGGCGCAGTTGTCGAACCAGGTTGATAACTCTCTTCCAGTCCTTAGGCTCTATCGACACGAGGATTTTCAGTAGACTACGCGACCGATTTCTTAATTGAATCAATGAGTTAAAACTCAGAAAGCAGAGTGTGCTAAGAAGTGTGCTATAGATTTAGAGTAAAAGTCATCGACTACTATTATATTTTTACGCTGACCTCACTTAATTACGATCGCGCTTCAAATCCCGGCTTCAGCTTGGGTTCTACTTTTCCTACAGACAAGAGAGACTCCACACAGTCGCGTAATGAGGTATCGAGAGGGCGGAATTTCATGCCTAGCGTGTTGCGAATACGCTCATTACGTAATTTGCAGCCTCCCCAAACGGCTCGGAGGATCGCTTCTTTTTCCTTAATTGGCTCGGGGTGCGGGTCGATGATGTCAGCTCCTGCAAAGCCCAGCTCGGGTAGGAGGCGGTCAATGCTAGCGCACACGTCTTTTACATCTCGCGATTCTGTTGACCAAGCGATGAAACGCTGCCCATTCTTTACGCCGTTACTTTCAAGCATGCGAATATGAGCCTCTGCCGTGTCACGTACATCTACGGTCCACCAATTGCGATAGGCTCCGATCACATTCTCTGTGTACTCGCCTAGCAACATAGTCTCCATGTTATGTTGCCAGGGGCCAGCTTCTTTCTGATGGGCGGCAAGGATGGGACCAATATTGTCGCCAGGGCAGCAGGTGATAGCATCCCATTGCCCACTCGCTTCGGCCGCATCAGAGAATGCTTGTTCCAGTAATACCTTTCCCATGGAATACCCTTGGCCACCTTCAGCCGAACGGTTGGGATTTCCCTCATCTGGGTAACGGTCTTCGTCACAGACTGGCCGACGGACAAGCTCCTGGATGTCAGTTTCGCCGATCACGGCGGCGATGCTCGATGTCACCACGATGCGGCTTACTGTCTCTGATAAATTCACGCTATTGATAATGTGGTCATAAACTTTTTGCACATAGTCCGTGTCCGTGTAGGTTGAGACATGGGACACATGGGCAACACCCTGACAACCCTTGAAAATTTCATCAAAACAGCCTGCTTCGTCAAGATTGGCTGAATGCAGAGTTAATCTTCCAGAAAGATAGCCTGGCATTGCTCTTAGAAAGGAGGTTTTTGTTTGATCATCAGCATCCCGAACGCAGGCACGCACGCGGTAGCCTTTTTCCAAAAGTAGCCGCACGATCCAGCCCCCAATAAAACCCGCGCTGCCTGTAACTGCGACTGTTCCGCCTTGAGGTATTGGGCCCATCAATGTGTTCCTTCTAATTTGTGTTCAGTGATTAAATTGGCTGCATTGGTAATGCTTGCTGATTTATCTGTATAAATAATTTAGGACGGATCCAGGCGCTCAGCTGTTTTTTCTAGTCGCTCGACCAAATTGGCTAGAGATTCTGTAGTCGGATCACTTGTTTCAATGCCGCAGAGAAAAGTGCGTGAGATGGAATCAGTTACTTTGTCTACATCGATTGCCTTGCCCGTTCTCATATAAGAATAGGCGATAAGCTCGAGTCCGCCGCCAATCATGTCGCAGATAATGCTAGGCGAGGTGTCGGAGTGAAAAGACCCGCTTTTGATGCCGGCTTTAACCTCGTCAGCCATTAGAACTGCAATCTGGTGATTCAAATCTTGTGACAGCGATGGAGTTTCGTTATCGAATGGACGCTTGTCGTGCGTGATAAGGCCACAGATACCCCGATCTACGGATATGGACTGCAGTGTGCGCCGAATTAAATAGCGTAAACGATTGCTGTGTCCTTCAATGCCGGGCAGCGTTTGTTGAACATCATCGAAGAAAACTGCGTAGTGCCGACGCAGCACCTCATCGAGTAAGCTGCGCTTGCCATCGAAGTAACGATAAATTGTGCCTTCTGCTATGCCTGCATCCTTCGCAATATCTACGATAGAGCCTTTCTCGAAACCACTGGCACAAAAAACCTTTCTTGCGGATTCCACAATAGTGTCAATTCTCTGTGTCTTCGAGGGGCGAGGTATTTTAGCTAGGGCTACTACGCTCATAAGAGATGGATTCCAGTTTTTGTGCCAATAATCTGTCAATTTGCCACAATAGTGAACGTAATTCAATAGTGGGATCGATATATCGCCTTCTTAAAAATGAGGATAAATTGGTTTGTAAATAGCCTAAATAGTGGCTAGGATGAGAGTCGACATTGAATTAGGGTGGCACTTTATTCATCAATAATGAATAAGACTCACTATTTGCTGCTTACGCTAACCGCTTAGCTATATCGACAATAGTCAGTCGCCGCTTGGTGCGAGATAAGCAGGTGGGCCAAGAAGGCTGGCAATCGGCTATAGCTATAGTAGTTCAACGACACACATTGGATATCGACACAGCTAGAGTGGCGCGGTGCAAAGCGCTGTGAATAGAATAGGAAACAGACTATGCGACTAAGAAATGGAATCTTTTCTCTAGCAGCCCTTGGGATTTGTATTGCCCCTTCATTAGTTCTGGCGCAGGGCACGCAAGATGCTGCGGAGCTAGCGAACGGAGAAGCGCAATATCAATTGTTTTGCGCCGAGTGTCACGAAGGCGCTTTATTGGAAGCACCGCAACGCGCGGCGTTCGATTTTTACTCACCCGGTCGTATCGTTGATGCACTTGAGTCTGGCTCGATGGCCACCTCAGGTATGGCACTGACACGCGAAGAAAAGAGAAACATTGCCTATTTTCTCTCCGGCGAGCGTTTTGATGAATCGCGTACCGAGACAGTGAGTTTTAGTTGTGAGGCTACGCGTAGTGCAAATGCGCCCTTAACACAGCCAGTAGCTTGGAATGGGTGGGGTGGTCAATCAACCAATACGCGCCATCAGGCAAACGAATCGATTCTCAATAAAAGTAATGTTGATCAGTTAAAGCTCAAATGGGCGTTCGCACTGCCCGATACAACACGATCACGCTCGCAGCCGGTAGTTACACCTGAAGTGACCTTTGTCGGCAGTCAGGAAGGCAATATCTATGCACTTGATAATGCCAATGGCTGCCCTTGGTGGACATTTAGTGCCGATGCCGAAGTGCGTGGCGCCATTTATGTGGATGCCGATGATCAGGGTATACCCGAGACATTGTTGTTCGGTGATTTCGCCGGCAGTGCGTATGCAGTCGATGCGCAGACTGGAGAGTTGAACTGGAAAAGAGAAGTGCACGAACATCCCCAAGCAACACTAACGGGATCGGTAGTTGCACACTCAGATACTCTCATTGTGCCAGTCTCTTCCCTAGAGGTGCTGCTTGCCGCACGAGTAGGTTATTCCTGTTGCACATTTCGTGGCGCGTTAGTTGCCATAAGCATTAGCACCGGTGAAGAATTGTGGCGCACCTACACCACCGATGAGCCTCGGCCGACTATTTTAAGCTCAGCAGGCATTCAACAGTATGGACCTTCGGGTGCTCCGATATGGTCAAGTCCTACAATCGATGCCGAACGAAATCTTGTTTACGCCGGCACCGGAGAAAATTATTCCTCACCAGCGAATGATTACAGCGATGCTGTATTGGCCATGAATATCGATACAGGCGAGATTGTTTGGTCTGCCCAACTCACTAAGGACGATGCCTGGAATGGGGCCTGCTCAAGAAATACGCCAAATTGCCCAGAAGAGAATGGCCCCGATTACGATATTGGCGCCGCGCCAATTTTGACTCGAGATGAGAACGGGCGCGAAATTATCTTGGTGGGACAAAAGTCCGGTATGGTCTACGCCTTGGACCCGGCAAATGACGGTGCGCTTATCTGGGAACAACGCGCTGGAAGTGGCGGCACCATGGGTGGCATTCATTACGGCATGAGCGCCAGCGCTGAAAAACTCTTCGTGGGTGTCTCAGATTTGCCTACGAACAACCCCTACAACATCGGACCTGCGCATCCGGGTATTCATGCACTGAGTCTCAGCACCGGAGAAGTGCTATGGCGCAACGACTTACCTAACCAATGTAAAGAAGGTCCTTTCCTTTGCTGGCCAGGCATTTCTGCGGCGGTCAGCAGCACGACTGATCTAGTTTTCGCCGGCGGACTTGATGGTATTTTACGCGCCTTCGATACCGACGACGGCAGCATACTCTGGGAAACGAATACCAGACAGAGTTTCGGGACACGCAATGGAATCGAAGCCAGAGGCGGCTCGATCGAATCTGACGGGCCAGTCATTGTAAACGGACAAGTTTTCATTACGTCCGGTTATGAAAAATGGGGCGAGGCGCCAGGAAATGTTGTGTTGGTTTATTCACTAAACGGTGAATAGTTCGGCAAGCGTTATCTAAAAATTTCTTATCTCAAATTTCGGCTAACCGATCTTTAGTTTATTTTGTCAGGAGCTCTAATGTTCAATCATCTTATCAGCCGAAGCATATCTCTAAGTATGTTCACGACCCCGAAGTCGATTTTTGCGACCGTATTTGCCATTCTTTTTACAGCGCAGGCTGTAGCCTTCGAGATTGATGTGGATGCGACAATTAGTGATTCTGACTCTACCTTGATGGGCGTAAACCATATCGCCTTATCAGTGAGAGACTTGGATACATCGTTAGCCTTTTATCAGAGAGCAACAGGCTTCGAAGTTGTTCGCAGAGAGGTTGTGCGCAGCAGCAGTGCCGCTGACAAACTGTTTGGCCGTGAAGGCGTAGAGTATGAAGTTGCCGTGCTTGAGGCGCCAAACATGCTTCTCGAACTCACAGAGTTTAGCCATAACCGCAACATACCGATTAGCAACATGCCAGTTATCGGCCCAGGCATGACCCACACTTGTTTCCAGTCACCTTCACACATATCCGGGTACGATAAATTCAAAAGAGCAGGTGCCGAAATGGTAAGTCGCGGCGATGGCCCTGTAGATCTATTAGGTCAGGGTGTGACTTATGCCTATGCCTACGACCCAGAAGGCAACATGATCGAGCTGGAACAGCTTGATTTCGGTAATTTAGGGAGAGACCCTCGAAAGTCTGAATGGATTGAACAAGGTTTGGACCTGTGGATGACGCAAGTCGCACTAGTCACTCATGACATTGAGCGTTTGACAGAATACTACGCAAAGATAATGGGCTTTAATGCGTATCGCACTGCCGATATCTCGGGCCGGCAGACTTTTGATGAGGCCACAAATATTGACGATGTGTCACTTAGAGTCGTCTTTTTCAGAATGGCCGAGCGTTCCAAGAGCATGGAGTTCTGGGAATATGTCAGCCCAGAAACGCCCGAGTCTTCAGGCAACAGAGACAGCACAGCACTCGGCTACACTTACTCACTGGAAGTGGGAGACATTCAGGCGGAGTATGTACGTATGACTGATCTAGGTGTGCAGTTTGTGAGCGAGCCAGTTTTGATGGGTAAGTATTGGCAAGTGCATGCCAATGATATCGATGGCAATGTGTTCGCACTACGCCAGTGGGTTGATTCGAACTCGCCTTGGTCTGTACCTAATTTAGAGCAGTAGAAGTTCCATAAAGATCAAAGGGGTCGGAGTAATTTGATTTCTTGATATGACCCATTATTGCCATTAGGAAATATTGATGACTATTCAATTTCGTAAAGCCCTGCTTTCCACAACGATTGCCCTTGGGTTGATGTTCAGCAACTCAGTCTTTGCCCAGGACGTAAACGAACAAGTTGAGCACCGTTACGCCGACAATGACGGAGTGAACCTGCATTATGTGCACATGGGAAGCGGGCCACTAATCGTGCTAATTCATGGCTTTCCAGACTTTTGGTATACCTGGCGCAATCAGATGGGGCCATTGGCTGAACACTATACAGTTGTTGCCATGGACACGCGGGGGTATAACCTCAGCGATCAACCGCAAGGCATTGAGAACTATGCGCTAGATATTTTGGTGTCTGATGTAGCAGCAGTAGTTGAAGCTGAAGGCGAATCCAGTGCAATTATTGTCGGTCATGACTGGGGCGGCGGTATCGCATGGAGCGTGGCTGCAATGCGGCCAGATATTACCGAGCAGCTGATTATTCTTAACCTGCCTCACCCGGCAAACCTGGTGCGTGAGCTGGCGAAGTTTGGGCAGCAACACGAAAACTCAATTTATGCGCGCAACTTTCAACAGCCCGATTATCACGAGAACATCACAGGCGATGCATTGGCCACAGGATTGGCGCGAGGTGATGCAAATCTTTTTGAAAAGTACAGTGAAGCCTTTGGCCGCTCAAATATAGAATCCATGATGAATTATTATCGTGCGAACTACCCTCGCGACCCTTACACTTCTGGCCCTTTCCTCGAGCTACCTGAAGTTCAGGCGCCAGTGCTGCAATTTCATGGCCTATTGGATACAGCGCTCTTAGCAGAAGGTGTAAACAACACTTGGGAGCATCTAGCTGAAAACTGGACGCTGATGACAATTCCTGGAGTGAATCACTTTCCACACCATGAGCGTCCTGAGTTGGTAACGCAAATGATGCTTGCATGGTTGGGCGTGCAGCGTTCCCCGCACTAAGCATTGGCTGAGGAATCAAAGGGCTCAGATGTGAGAGTGCTTTGATTTAAAGCGGATTGGACTTCACGACTCGGGACGGAAGAATCCAAATAGCCTTAGGGCGTGTGTCCCCTGCGGGCTTCGCGCTTTGCGCTCGTTGCTTGTGCTGGCGCACAGTCGAACCATATCGGTGGGTCTCATCCAATCACTGAACACCATACATAAAAAAGCCCAGCTTGTGCTGGGCTTTTTTATGTATGGTGCCCAGGAGTGGAGTCGAACCACTGACACGAGGATTTTCAGTCCTCTGCTCTACCGACTGAGCTACCTGGGCATTTTTTGATCTGCTGCGCTCGGTGATACTTCGTTGAAGCCCGGTATCTCGCTCAGTCACTTACTTTAGTAAGCTCCCTCCCTCGATTCGGCCTTCGCCTCGTTTCACCTTCGCTTGCGACGCTCAAAATCTGTGTAAGATTCGGAAAACCGTCGATTTGCGCAAGCCGCGTATTAAATAGAATCTAGGCTTTTTAGTCAAGAGAGGCGGCTAATTTACTCGCTTTCGGGCACATAGCCCTCGGCTTTGTCGAAATCTTCGTTATTGAGGAACTTATCCATCTCCGATTGCAGGTATTTGCGGTCGTCTGCATTCATCATATTGAGCTGTTTTTCGTTGATCAGCATGGTTTGCTGCGACTGCCACTCACCCCAGGCTTGCTGTGACACGGTCTCGTAGATTTCCTGCCCCTTTGGGCCTGGATAGGGGGGTGCTGTCAGGGCGGGTAGTTCTTTGTCGAGCTTCTTGCAATGGACCATGCGTGACATAGCGGTTCTCGGTGTTTGCTGCACTAATTGTTAGGATTTTTCGGCTAATTTGGACAGAAGCTTCTTTACCGGAGCCGCCAACCCAACTTCTAGAGAGTGGTCTAAAGGGTACCAGAGCCAGCGACCGGTTTCCGCTATTTCATCCAGTTTGGTGGCTTGGATTCGAACTGGAGTAATGTCTAGATGGTAGTGTGAAAAGCTATGGCGAATTTTCTCGAGCTCTTCGCTCCCGTTATCCGCCTCGCTATCAATAGAGGCGCCTACCAATTTAGGAGCACAGCTAGGCTCTGCCGACTCGGGCAGGCTGTAGAGTGACCCCCAGATTCCTGTGGCAGGCCTTTTCTCTAAGAGTACTTCTCCAAGCGGGTTCTGCAGAATAAACATCGCTACTGACTTAATAGGTAGGGTTTTCTTTGCCTTCTTGCCGGGGAATTCAGTGATGCGATCTTGCTGGTAGCCTCCACAATCTAGTTGGAAGGGGCAGTCCTGGCATGAGGGCTTGCTGCGAGTGCACACGGTTGCGCCTAGGTCCATGATCGCCTGTGTGTAGTCATCTACACGATCATGGGGCGTAAGTGACTCTGCGATCTCCCATAGCTGTTTCTTCACCGCGGATTGCTCAGGCCATCCTGCAATGCAGTGGTATCGAGCTAGGACGCGTTTTACATTGCCGTCGAGAATGGAGGCGCGCACGTTCATGGAGATCGCGGCGATGGCGCCTGCAGTGGATTGCCCTATTCCATCTAGCTCCATTAGGCCTTCAACAGTATCTGGGAATGAGCCTCCCCTGGTCTGTACGATTACCCTGGCCGCTTTGTGTAGATTGCGCGCCCGAGCGTAGTAGCCCAGACCTGTCCAAAGATGGAGAACCTGATCTGTCTGCGCCGCTGCGAGTTCCTCTACTGTTGGGAACCGATCCATGAAGCGCTCGAAGTAGGGGATGACCGTGCTGACCTGAGTCTGCTGCAGCATTATTTCTGAGATCCACACTCGATAGGACGTGCGATCGGTTTGCCACGGGAGATCGTGACGACCGTTTTTATCGAACCATTGAAGGAGCTGCTTTGCGAAGGGGGGTTTATTGCTAGGCATAAGCCGATTCGATCGAAGTGCTAATTGAGAAGGTTACGAAGCAGGCCGCGCACACCGCCGCTTACTTCGGGTGGAAGCTGATCGCTGACTGCTTCGTCGAGTAGGTCTATCACTGCATTTGTGCCTAGCTGCGTAAATATCTCGCGAACCTGAGTAAAGTCAGGGCGGCAATATTGGTTAACCTCGTCCTTGAAAGCCGCAGCGCATTCCACCGGCCAGGATACGTCGTGATAGCGCTCGTCTACTTGTATTGTTTGCAGATAGGGCTCGCCAAGGACGCTGAATTCCAAATCGTAGTCGAAGTTTTGTTGCTCAAGATCTATGCCGCCTGTTCCTGAGATATCGAAATTATCCATGCGCAGATTGAGCTGCTGATTTTCAGAGAGCCCGTTGTTGAGAAGGATGAAACCGCTAAGCTCAGCGAAGCGAATAACATCCGGCCATTGCTCTATGGTGCCCCCGCTAGGGCTGAGGGCCGAAATCGCAGTGAATACCTGCTTTATTACGCCGATGTCGACACTATTTTCGGTGATCGCGAAGGTGGTGGAGCCGTTTAGTGAGTCCATCATCTCACTTGTTGTCTGGCCTGTGGCAGTAAGGCCAACTTCGACGTCTAGGTTGCCGGTAACTGCGTTGAGTCGAGATACGTTGGGCGCTAGGTCTGCTAGGTTCAATCGGCTAATGACGAGCTGCGTGCTAAGAGCCGCGTCCTCGTTGCGGCCGTCTACTCGTATATTGCCTGCGACGCTTCCCTCGAAAGTTACAACTGGTTGTAGTTCGATATCGAGTACGCCGTCTTCGATATTGGTAAAAACATTGATGCCGGTAAAGAGTAAATCATTCGCTACTACTGATTCGATCGCGATCGAGCCGAGAACATTAAACGAATTGAGCAGTTCGATAGGAATCGCGGTCCTCGTTACTGGGGCAGGCGGGAGGGTAACGGCATCGTTAGGCTCGATTACAGTTACTACGTTGCCGGCGACTGGCGTGGTGTTGTCTGTTACAACTTCTGAGTTTAAGAAGGGTGAGATATCGATCTGGTTGCCAACTATTTCATAGCGAATGTTTGCTGGTGATAAGTTGGCGGCAAAGCGAATCTCTGCTTCGGCTTCGATCCTGCTTGCGGACAGTTGTGCAACTAATTCAGGGACTTTGATGCCGAACTCGTCGCCGCTAAATTGTGCGGTAACGCTTGCCAGTGGATTTTCCGCAATTGAAAAAAGCGAGCTAGTCGCGTCGAGCTCGCTTTCTGTTTCTCTAATGCCAATTGTTTGTAGTAGACCGAATACATCGAAATCGTTAGAGGTGAGAGAGCCGTCAAATGCGATGGCATCGTTTAGCCCGCTTATGTGCAGGTCGCCTTGCAATAACAGGGGGGTGACATTGAAGCCGATATTCTGCACGTCGATGTTGCCCGCATTTATGTCGGCGGTAATGTCACCTCGAAAACCCATCGCTATAGGCTTGGTCATGCCATTGTTGAGGAAGGTGAAGTTCACATCGACATCGAATGGATCGCCTTCGATGTTGGTGTTGCTGCTCACGAGGTTGAGATTGCTGACGCTGTAACGCAGGCCTTGTGACAGGTCTTGTATATCGACACTGGCATTGTCGATTCGCAGGCGCTCGAAGGAAACCGTGACGATGTCGGAGCTTGTGTCGTCGGGAGCTGGGCTGCCTTGCTGTGGTGCAGACGCTGCCGAATTGCTGTTGCTGCTAAAGTCGGGAGTCTCAACATCCCAATTGCTCTTCCCATCGGCGTCAATGAAATAGTTGATATGAAAATCATCCGTGGATAGCTCGCGGATAAAAATTTCGCCACTGATCAGGGCGCGTAGATCTACCTGAAGCAAGGCCTCGGTTGTGGAGGCAAGTTCCTGGGGAGATGCTGGGTTTTTGAGGCGGACATCGTTCAGTGTTAGGCCGGCGGACGGGAAAAATGAGATATCCATATCCCCTGCGATGGTGAGTTCATAGCCAGTGCTGGACAAGACGGCAGCCTGAATAGCTGCCTTATTTCGCTCTGTATTCACGGACATTAGCAGGATTACTCCCGCAACTATTGATAGCAGGATTAGCCCTAGAAGCAATCTGGCGAGTTTCTTAATCATTTATTCCCAATAATGGTGGTCTGAGGTGCTCAAACCTGTCTGATTTCTGCAATGACCAAGGCTAGTAGCTCTAGGCCTTGCGGGCCGTCTAGTTTAACGGATTGACTTGTCACTTGCACGATGGAGCTTGCGGGGCGAGGGCGGAGTTTGAATTGCCCATAGTTGCTGCTTTCATTGCGCTAGAGCGGGCATTATAATGCGATCTTTCCAGTGGGGCGTGAAATCCCCTTTATGAAGCAGCGGCATTAATTATCCAGACCCGCATGCACTAGCAAGCTCAACTACAGTGACCGAACTAATGAGAACAGCATCAGTAGAACGCAATACCAAGGAAACACAGATTTCGGTCACCGTGAACCTCGACGGCACCGGAAAGCTTGAGGTCGATACTGGGCTACCGTTTCTAGATCACATGCTGGATCAGGTGGCGCGGCACGGGCTCATCGATATCTCCGTAAAGGCGGTGGGCGATCTCGAGATCGACGCGCATCACACGGTTGAAGATATAGGCATCACACTCGGGCAGGCTTTCGATAAAGCTCTCGATAGGACGGGGATTCGTCGCTATGGACACGCCTATGTGCCTCTCGATGAAGCGCTCTCCCGTGTGGTAATCGATTTTTCAGGTCGGCCGGGACTGGACTACCATGTTCAATTTGTCAAAGGCACCGTAGGCGCATTCGATGTCGATTTGTTCCACGAGTTCTTTCAAGGCTTTGTTAACCACTCCTTGGTGACGCTGCACATCGACAATCTTCGCGGTAAGAATGCACACCATCAGATCGAGACTATATTTAAGGCTTTCGGTCGTGCTGTGCGCATGGCTATCGAAGCCGATCCTCGGCAAGAAGGTGTTATCCCGTCTACTAAAGGGTCGCTATAAGACTCCTTGGTCTGGCCGGTAGAATTTTTAACTCCTTTTTCAAAGCACGCTAATCGAAAATATCTTGGCTAGTCTTCAGATGAACAAAATCGCAGTAATTGATTACGGCATGGGCAATCTGCATTCGGTTGCGAAAGCACTGGAACATGTCGGCCGCGAATTGAACGAGCAAGTCGAAGTTGTCGTGACTGCGGATGCGAATGTGATAGCCGAGGCCGATCGCGTGATTTTTCCCGGGGTTGGTGCGATTCGAGACTGCATGGCGGAAATTCTGCGATTGGATGTCGATCAGATCGTGAAAGACGCCATTCAATCAAAGCCTGTACTGGCGATCTGTGTCGGCATGCAGGCGCTAATGAATACTAGTGAAGAGAATGGCGGCGTCGAATGTCTGGGGTTCCTTGATGGCGAGGTTCGCTATTTTGGTGACGATCTTCGAGATGCTGATGGCAAGCGTTTAAAAGTGCCACACATGGGTTGGAACCAAGTAAGTCAGACCATCGATCACCCGTTGTGGAAAGGCGTGCCAGACAATAGCCGTTTCTATTTCGTCCACAGCTACTATGTGCAGACGCAGCGGAAGGACATGATCACCGGAACGGCGAACTACGGAAATGACTTCGTCGCCACACTCGCTGACAACAATATTTTTGCAGTCCAGTTTCATCCCGAGAAGAGCCAAACAGTAGGCCTAACTCTGCTGCGCAATTTTTTGCGATGGGATGGGACGGTTTAGTCCCTTAGATATTTAGTGCCTTAGATCTAAGGCAATTGAAGATACAAACCAACTGACAAGTTTACTACTAGTTTAAGAGCAATGAGATGTTAGTCATACCAGCAATAGATTTGAAAGATGGTCAGTGTGTGCGCCTCAAGCAGGGGCGCATGGAAGACTCAACCGTTTTTTCTGATGATCCCGTAAGCATGGCCGGCATCTGGCAGGCCAAGGGTGCGCGACGTTTACACATCGTTGACCTGAATGGCGCTTTCGCAGGCACTCCAGTTAATGCGGAGATTATTACCAAGATCGCGGCAACCTATCCAGACCTGCCAATTCAGATTGGTGGCGGCATTCGAAGTATGGAGAATGTCGAGTTCTATATTAACGCGGGTGTCAGCCATGTAATTATTGGCACGCAGGCGGTGAAGAAGCCTGAGTTTGTAAAAGATGCGTGTGAAGCCTATCCAGGTAAAGTTATCGTCGGTATCGATGCTATCGAGGGCATGGTGGCTACCGAAGGTTGGGCGGATGTGTCCGATGTTTCTGCTGTAACTCTAGCGGAAAAGTTTGCAGACTATGGCGTCGCGGCAATCGTCTACACCGATATCAATTGTGATGGCATGATGCGTGGCGTAAATCTCGAGGCGACGAGAGAGTTGGCGGATCACTCGCCTATTCCGATCATCGCTTCCGGCGGGGTTAGTAAGTTGGCTGACATCGCTGCGATTCGCGAGGCCTCCGAAGCCGCCACAGGCGGTGGAATTATGGGCGTGATAACGGGGCGTGCGATCTATGAGGGCAGCCTTGATCTTACGCTCGCACAGCAACTCTGTGACGAAGAAATTAACCAGCCGGACTAATTACAATGGCTCTAGCTAAACGAATAATCCCCTGTCTCGATTGCGAGAATGGACGCGTCGTAAAAGGCGTCAAGTTTCTCGATATCCGCGACGCGGGCGATCCTGTCGAAGTGGCCAAACGCTACTGCGATGCTGGTGCCGATGAGATTACCTTTCTCGATATCACTGCTAGCCACGAGGGTAGAGAGACGACTGTTCACACGGTTGAGGCGATTGCCAGCCAGGTATTTATTCCCTTAACTGTTGGCGGCGGGATACGCACGCTGGAAGATATTCGCGCCATGTTAAACGCCGGAGCGGATAAGGTTGGTATCAATACCGCAGCGGTCATCAATCCCGAATTCGTTCGTGAGGCAGCGCAGCGCTTCGGCTCGCAGTGCATAGTAGTCGCGGTTGATGCTAAGCGGGTATCGGCAGAGGGCGAGCCACTAAAGTGGGAGATATTCACTCACGGCGGACGCAGGCCAACGGGCATTGACGCTATTGAGTGGGTTAAGCGCATGGTGAGTTTTGGTGCAGGCGAGATATTACTAACTAGCATGGATAGAGACGGCACGAAGAGTGGCTTTGATCTGGAGCTCAATCGTGAAGTAAGCCGTGCCGTGCAGGTGCCGATCATTGCGTCAGGTGGTGTGGGAAATCTTCAGCATTTGGTAGATGGTGTGTTGGAGGGTGAGGCTGATGCGGTGCTTGCTGCTAGCATCTTTCATTTCCAGGAATATTCTATCCAGGAAGCGAAGCAATACATGGCTGACAAGGGAATCGAAGTTCGACTTTAGCTATCGATCCCCATCTTTGAAATTCCAACCCTACCCAAATTAGTTTAGTTTAAGTCGCTCTGTGCGAATGATCCCGTTGTGTTGATTGCCCTAGCTGGCTTGAACGCATTGATTCCCTTAAGTACATTCAGTGCCTCGTTCAATGGGTAGTCATTGACTAGAATTTCTTCCGCTGAAATCAGCGCCTCGGCGAGTCTCTCGTTCTCTGTGCTTGGGCCGTTGCCGTTTTCCAAGTGACCCTCTAGATCCACTTCGCTGTACTGCATAGCGCTGGCTGAGCGCCGCGTAACGAATGCCTCCTCAACGAGGATGTCTGGTTCAATGCCCTGTGCCTGAATCGATCGACCGCTTGGCGTGAAGTACAAAGAAGTGGTTAGCTTTATCGCGCGCCTTTCGTCCAATGGCAATATGGTCTGGACGGACCCTTTGCCGAAGCTGCGTGTGCCCATGATGATCGCGCGACCGTGATCCTGTAGCGCGCCAGCTACGATCTCTGAAGCCGATGCGGAGCCGTTATTTATTAGTACAACTAATGGCACGTCGCCAGCCACAGTCTTTCGCGTCGCGGAAAAATCTAGGCCAGTCTGTTCTAGCCGGCCCTCGGTGTAGACGATTCGCCCCTCGTTGATGAATGCATCAACTACGCCGACAGATGCTTGCAGTATGCCGCCGGGATTGTTGCGCAGGTCTAATACCACGCCCCTGATCGGCTCGTCGATGGCTTCGTTTTCTGCATACAATTCTTCGATTTCTTCTTCGAGTTCGGTGCCGGTGTTCACGCGAAACTGCGAGATGCGTAAGTAGGCATAGCCCGGTGCGATCATGCGACTGCGAACACTAGCGATGGCGATGACTTCGCGCGTAATCGTCACGTCGAAAGGCTCCTGTCCTTCCCTCGCAACAGTAATGGTGACATCGGTGCCTGGTGCGCCGCGCATCATCTGCGCCGCTTCCTCGGGCAACATTTCTCGCAGCGGTTTATTGTCGATCTGGATTATCAGATCGCCGGCCTTGATGCCTGCGCGATCAGCCGGGGAATCGTCGATAGGGCTGATAACTCGAATATAACCATCCTCGCGACCGACCTCCACGCCCAGCCCGCCAAACTCGCCGGTGGTTGTTTCTTCGAGCAGGTCGAAATCATCACCTGCCATGTAGGAGGAATGCGGGTCGAGCCCTGCGAGCATGCCCCGAATAGCGTTTTCCAATAGCGTCTTATCGTCGATCTCTTCTACATAGGACATGCGAATACGGTCGAGGGCTTCGGTAAACATTCTTACCTCATTTAGGGGAAGCGGCGGTGCTTCCTGTAGATCCTGTGCGCTTGCCTGTGTTGGCAGCAGCAGACCTAGAAGCAGCGATAGGGAAAGCTTAGCTACCGTTGATGCAGGCAATAGCTTCTTCGCTGAGGAAAATGGCAATGCGGGTGGGGCAAAATTCATAGCTAAATCCTGATTATTCTTTGCTAGTTGAGGCCGGTTCGGCGATGCGAGGTATCTGTCTTTCGGCCTTTAGTGACTTGTTTATACGATTAATCCTAGTGTTTCAGTTTATTCCTTAATAGGCAAATTCGATGAGACTGCCTTCACATAGGATAAGAGCGCTTCACTGCTCAGAATATTTCACTCGGAGAACCATTGAGCTGGGTTTTGAGCCTCACCATGATGGCGTATCTCGAAATACATGCAGGGGCGGCGCTGGCCGTCTCGTCTACTTCCTGTCAGGTCAATGGCCACGCCAGAAGTTGACACAATATCCCCCGCATCTACCCAATCGCCGGCCTGCTTCGATAGCGCCTGATTTGCACCGTACAGAGACATATAGCCTTGGCCGTGGTCTACGATTACCAGTAAGCCTGTACCTCTTAGCCAGTCCGAGAAGACCACGCGTCCAGGGTGAATCGCCTGAACGGGAGTGCCTTCACTCACGGCTATGGTTATGCCTTGTCGGGTTAAGTCACCCTCACCGTAGCGTGCGCCAAAGCGATCAGTAATCTGTCCGGCAACGGGCATTGGAAGTTTGCCGAGCTGCGCATCGAATGGAGAACGCCGCATAGCCGCCGGTATATCGGCTACAGCGCGGTTGATTTGCTCGATTAGCGCCTGCAGTTGCACCTGATCGATTTCTAGCTGTTCTAACTCCGAGCTACGTGAAGCAATGTCGGCGCGTAGCTGACTCAGTGCAAATTCGCGCTCGATTTTCGAGTCATTGAGGGTTTGCAGGGACTTACTCAGCGTTAGTTGCTCCTCTTCGAGGTTGGCGGCATTGGATTCTAGTTTTTGATTGACCGTCTGAACTTCATCGATGGTTTCCTGAAATGAGGCGATGCTGTCGAGCTGTGCCTGGGTAAAAAGTCGATGGTAGTGGAGCATGCGCGCGCTATTAGAAAACTCTTCTTGGTTTAACAGAAGTTCTATGGCGCTTTGATTGCCTGCCATGTACGCAGTGCGAATTGCTTGTTCGAGAATTTTGCTTTGCGCTGCTTTCTCGATACCTAATTGGTCTGCTTGTCGCGAGAGGGATGCGATTTCAGATTCTGTTGCGGCCAAGGCGGCTTCAGTTGCAGTGACCGATAGGCTGGTTGTGGAAATCTGTAAATCTGCTTGTTGTAGGTTTCGAAGCTCTTCCGATTGTGTGGACTTGGCGTCAGTTAGCCAAGATTGAATCTCGCCAATTGCGTCGCTGACCGCGGCAAGTTCTTGCTGAGTCTCCTCGCTGTTCTCTGCTGCATTGATTGGAGCAAATGCCCAGCCACAAAAACAGATCACCGAAAATCCCAGAGCCAGTTTCAAATCCAAATTTGTATCAAGCAGTAACTGTTTCATCGAATGGCTGTGTTACCGCTTGGTTCGTTAATTCGAAATTTAATCTAGTAGAATTTTTCCAGTCATCTCTTCAGGGATTGGCATGTCCAGTAACGAGAGAAGAGTGGGAGCGAGATCTGAAAGGCTGCCGCTGCTGATGAACTGCCGACCGCTAGCTCCCACATAGACTAGTGGAACAGGGCCGCTAGTATGTGAGGTAAGCGGCTGATTGGTTTTCGGATCTAGCATCTGCTCTACGTTGCCGTGGTCTGCAGTGATCAGTAGTTCGGCGCCTGTTTCTTCGGTCGCGGCTACGATCTGTTCTAGGCACTTATCTACAGCCTCTACTGCCTTCACCGCTGCATCGAAGTCGCCCGTGTGCCCAACCATGTCGCCATTGGCGTAGTTGCAGATGATCGCGTCATATTTATGTGAGCGTATCGCCGCCACCAATGCGTCAGTGAGCTCGAAGGCAGACATCTCGGGTTGCAGGTCGTAGGTTTTTACATCAGGCGATGGGATCAAAGTGCGGTCTTCGTTGTCGAATGGTTCCTCGCGGCCACCATTAAAAAAGAAGGTAACGTGTGCGTATTTTTCAGTCTCCGCGATGCGTAATTGAGTTTTGTTTTGATCGGCCAAGTATTGCCCAAGCACGTTATCGAGTTTATTTGGCGGGTAGGCGCAGCTAGCAGGAATGTCTGCCGCGTACTCGGTCAGCATTACGAATTCGCTGAGCTTGGGATTAACGCTGCGTGGAAATCCATCGAAATCATTATCGACAAATGCTCGAGTAATTTCTCGTGCACGGTCGGCGCGAAAATTCATGAACACGACAACGTCGCCATCGGAGACTGTTGCTTGAGCATCGGATTCAGAGCCTACAAGACTTGCCTGTACAAATTCATCGTCTTCGTCACGCCGATAGGCCGCCGCAAGCGCTGCGCTAACATCGTCATATTGGAATTCTGCTTTAGCCTGCGTGAGCATGTCGTAGGCTGGCTGGACGCGGTCCCAGCGATTGTCTCTGTCCATAGCGTAGAAGCGGCCGCAGATTGATGCAACACGTCCCTTGCTAGAGCCTAGTAGTGTTTTTTCCGCACGGATCAAAGAGGGAAGTGCGCTGCGTGGAGGTGTATCGCGTCCGTCCAAGAACGCGTGCAGGTATATTCTAGGCGCACCGTTTCGAATCGCGAGTTCGATCATGGCTATAATTTGGTCTTCGTGGCTGTGAATTCCACCACCAGACATGAGTCCGAAAATATGCAGCGCTGAATCTGCTTCTACCGACTTCTTCACGGCACTAGTGAGCACGGGATTTGAGAAGAAGGTGCCTTCTTCTATGTCTTTGTCGATTCGAGTTAGGCTCTGGTAGACAACTCGTCCAGCGCCTAGATTCATGTGGCCGACTTCGGAATTGCCCATCTGTCCGGCTGGAAGCCCGACCGACTTGCCCGAGGTATCGATCAAGGTATGTGGCTTGCCGCCCCAGAGAGAATCCCACATTGGGCTGTTTGCACTGTGGATAGCGTTGCTGCTAGTTTCTTCACGATGGCCCCAGCCATCCAAAATTAACAGTAGTGCGGTCTTCTTCTTGCTGCTGTCGATATCGCTCATGGGGTGCTTCTAAGTCCTGTATTCAGCTCGCTGCTGGGAGGCATCATTATCCTTGAAAGCGATATTCATAGCGAGAAGCTTGGGCCATGCGAGCAATCGGCTAATCACGATCTGGCAAGCTGACTTCGACGCCCCGGTTGTGTGCCTGAGACCTTCTTAAAGCCACAGGACACGTGTATACTTGCACCCCTTTTTTGCGGCGGCGCTCTTGCTAGAGTAGCTACGCAATTGAACCAGATAAAGCCACTGGCGCGCGAGCCAGTTTAGAAATACAGAGAAGATAATGGCGCAATTTTTAGAATTTATTGGCAATCACCTCCTACTTTCCAGCCTCTGGTTGGTTTCGTTTGCGGCTATCGCCTTCTACCATCAGCGTACCGGTAGCAAGGGCGTAGGGCCACAGCAGGCAGTTATGCTCATCAATCGTAGCGATGCCATCGTCGTGGACGTTCGCGACAAGAAGGAATTTGAAACCGGGCACATCGTCGACTCTATTAATATTCCCCTCGCGAAAATAGATCAGCGGGTAACAGAACTGAAGAAGCACCTAGAGAAGCCAGTAATCGTGGTCTGCAAGCTAGGCCAGCATTCTGGTGAGGCGGCAAAGAAGATTCAGGAGGCCGGGCACGAGCAGGTTTATAAGCTGTCCGGTGGAGTGACCGAGTGGAAGGCTCAGTCCATGCCATTGGTCGTCTAGATTTAATAAGCCCAATTACCATTGAATAGTAAACAGACTGTAAATACATAGGATCAATCATGGCAGAGAACGAAGAAAACAACGCAGAAATTGCCGCAGCACCGGCTGCAGACCAGCCCGAGGGCCCACAATTCGCCTTGCAGCGCATCTATTTGAAAGATTCCTCATTCGAATCTCCGCGCAGCCCTGCGGTATTTCAGGGGCAATGGCAGCCGAAAATCAACTTCGATATTAAGACGAAAAATTCCAAAATTCAGGATGACGTTTTCGAAGTGGTTTTGGTGCTAACGGTTGAGGCGACACTCGAAGACGAGCCGGGCTTCATAGTTGAGGTGCATCAGGCTGGCGTATTCACTGCCAAAGACTTCGACAATGTTCAATTGGAGCAGTTATTGGCCACCGTTTGTCCAAATATCCTCTTCCCGTACGCTCGAGAGGCCATCGATTCGCTGGTAGTGAAGGGTAGTTTTCCTGCACTCATGCTCGCGCCAATCAACTTTGATGCGCTGTATACACAGCAAAAACAGGCTGCAGAGGCTAACGCTAACGACGAAGCTCCAGCACCTGAAGCGGTAAACTAAGAAACTTAGTTGCCTGTAGCGAAGCCTAGCTGACGCCAGGCTTCGTAGACTACGACAGCTGTGGCATTGGAGAGATTCAAGCTACGACTGTCGGGCAGCATCGGGATTCTCAGAAGATTCTCGGCTCCTAGCTGTTCCCGGATCTTTTCGGGCAATCCGCGGGTCTCTGGCCCGAATATCAAGAAATCCCCCTCTTCAAAGCGGCATTCGCTGTAATGCACCGTGGCTTTGGTGCTGATTCCGAAAAAACGACCCTCGTCCTGCTGGCTCATGAAGTCTTCCCAGTCCTCATATTGCGAAATACCCGCAAACTCGTGGTAATCGAGGCCGGCCCGACGCATTCTCTTATCATCAAGGTCAAAACCGAATGGTTTTATTAAGTGCAGGTGTGAACCTGTATTTGCAGCTAAACGGATAATATTTCCGGTGTTTGGGGGTATTTCAGGTTCAAAAAGCACGATGTTGATCAAAATTTCACCAGTTTAGTGGGCTGTGTTCATTTCACAATTGTTAAAATCGAGAAAATCTAGGTTTACTGACTATTCGAAACGTTCCCCATTTTTGCCCGAGGTTTTCTGAAGCAACCGCCACTTCTTCCCAAGCCTATTCATATCATCCCTAGTTTATCTTACTGATTGCGCTATTTTGTTTTAGAATTTAGTGGCTTAAACGATATTCCTTTGTGACTTTTTTAAAGTTTTGTACGTGTTTGCGTGCAGGCCGGATTTTCTAGCTCCTAAAAAGAAGGTAACGGCCTGAGATTTGCGAGCCTCAGGCGAGTGACAGTGGCAGTAATCCTGCCGAGATTATGAAAGGGCGATAATGCAGTTTTTCAAGAAAAAAGCAAAGTCTAACAGCCGAGTCGGCGTTCTCGTCAGCTCCGGCCAGCTCGTTGTCGCCCATATGGGGGAGCGCGATGGCGCTCCGTATCTGTTTGATTTTGCACGAGTTGCTCTGCAATCAGAGGGCGATGCAGGTAAGGCGCTGTCGATTCTCGTGAAAAGTATGGATATTGAGGACAAGGAGTGTAGCTACGTCCTAAACCGAAAAGACTACAACCTGCACCTGGTAGAAGCGCCGGAAGTCGAGGCAAGTGAGCTTAGAGCCGCAGTAAGGTGGAAGATCAAAGATCTTCTGGATATGAAGGTGGAAGACGCGGCAATTGACGTTTTTCAGGTTCCAGCGGACGCTTATCGCGGACGAAATATGGTGTATGTAGTTGCATCTCTAAAGTCCAAGGTTAAGAACATCGTGAATATGGTGAAGGAAAGTGGCCTGGAACTGGCTGTGATCGATATTCCAGAATTGGTTATGCGTAACTTGTCCAGTCGCTATATTGAAGATGAAAATGATGTGGCATTCATGGACTTGGGCCGTAATGGCAGCACTATGAACATCACGCGTGGTGGAGAGCTGTATCTAAGTCGAAGAATCAACACCCAGCTGGAACCAGAGGTTATGCAGTCCATTGAATGGGAAGGCCTGAAAAGCCGCCTTGTTTTAGAGATACAGCGCTCTCTGGATTATTACGAAAGCCAGATGGGGCAAAATCGGATCAATCGTATCGTTATTGCTCAGCGTCAGCATGATGGTGCTGCTCTGGCGGAAGCGTTGAATGGCATGCTAACGGCTGAAGTGAGTGTGTTGAATCTTGCCGACCATCTGGACAGCGCCGAAGAACTGTCACCCGAATATCAGCAGATAGGTATGGCCGCCATCGGCGCCACTTTAAGGACTAACAAGAAAACCGGTAGCTCTGAAAAGCCCAAGCAGGAAGCTGCGTAATGAATCAACAGATTAATCTCTATTTGTCTGAGTTCAGGGTGAAGAAAGACTCCTTTACTGCCTTAATTATGGGGCAAGCTTTGGGCGTAGATCCTGCTTTGATTATTTGGATAGATCACCGCATACCCACCGGAGACCCCGTGTTGGCTAGGGACTAGATCCACCACATCAAACACCATGGAGCCCCCGGAGGAGAATGATGGGTTAATGTAGGTGGTTGCTGCTCTCACGGGAATAAACTCTAGGCATTGGTTGCCACCTGGTGTTGCTGTCGTCGCACGAATGCTATTAGGCAGTGCATTGTGAATTTCCATAGCCATTCTATCGAGCGCAATACGACCAGATGCAGCAATTTTATTCCGATTGGCACTGGTCGTCAGGCTGTCCACTGAGTCGCCGATGAAACTGACAATCCCAATGGCGAGTACGCCGCTGATGACAATAGCTAGCACCATTTCAACAATAGTGAAACCAGCCTGCTTTTGTTTTGATAGCTTTATCATACGGTTATTTTTACAGCGCTCCCCTAGCCTAGAAATTGGATTTATACGCACTAAAATCCCAACCCGTTGTATCACTTCGAAAACTTACAGTGACAGTAACTAACTTCGCATCAAACACATCATCAAGCTCGTCGTTAACGCCCAAGGTTTCTTCCTCTTCACCAACGCCTACATTGATGTAACGCGCAGCGATCCGCTTTCTGGATGGAGACAATTCTTTAGTGGAGTCCTTTGAGGGCAACCTTGACGACGGGGAAGTTACTATCGAGGCCCTCGCTGCAGCGGAACTGACTACACAAGATATCTATGTTGGATTGGTGGGCGGAGTCACTGCTACTCCTCTGGCGGATCCATTCCCAGCGATCACTGACTTCGAGACGGAGCGATTGATGGAGGTCTCGGCACCGGGGTTGGACAACGAGGGTGCCGTCTATGTTGAATTTAATCTCTCAGATCCAGATTTGGGTTTTGCTCTGGATTTTCTCAGTTACGACTGGCGTGACGACACGATTAGCGAAGTGGATGATATTACTCCTGATTTAGACTACAGAGACAATCCGCGAGCTCGATTCGATTTTGGTAGCTATCGCGGTCACGACAGGGCGATCAACTGGCAGGAAATCTACATTGGGCCCACGCCTTAAAGCAGCGCAGCTATTCCGTGCTGCTTCGGCAAAGGATTCTACGAACTCGCAGGGATCTCCGCCTTCTCTTCATCGGATTCCAGCTCCTTAATCTTCCTAGTTAAGGTATTTCTACCCCAACCCAGCAAGTTCGCAGCATCTCTCCTGCGCCCCGCAGTATGCTTCAGAGCGATCTCGATCATAGTGCGCTCGAACATGGGCGTAGCCTGATTCAGAATGCCTACGTTGCCTAGGCTGAGCTGCTGGTCCGCCCATAGGTGCAAGCCTTGAGTCCAGTCGCCGCTTTGACTGACCACAGTTTCCTGTGCGGCGAACTCTGGAGGGAGGTCGGCGAGATAGACCTCACGACTTGATGCCATCACGGTAATCCAGCGACAAAAATTTTCTAGCTGGCGCACATTGCCAGGCCAGCTGAGCCCGGTAAGGTATTTCTCTGTTTCGGGTCGCAGTGTCTTCGGCTCTACATCAAGCTCCTTCGCGGCAGACTGCAGAAAGAAACTTGCGAGTTTCGGTATGTCTTCACGTCGATCGCTTAGGCGCGGTATGTGAATGCGAATAACATTCAGCCGATGGAAGAGGTCTTCGCGAAACTGGTGCTGATCTACCAGCTTCTCTAAATCCTGATGCGTTGCCGCGATGATGCGTACATCAACCTTGATGGAAGTATGCCCACCTACGCGATAGAACTCGCCGTCGGAAAGCACGCGCAATAATCGCGTCTGTGTTTCGGCGGGCATGTCACCGATCTCGTCTAGAAATAAGGTTCCGCTATCGGCCTGCTCGAAGCGTCCGGTTCGCTGCGAGGTTGCGCCGGTGAACGCGCCTTTCTCGTGCCCAAAGAGTTCTGATTCGATGAGTTCTTTGGGTATAGCGGCGACGTTAAGCGGTACGAAGGTC
>Ga0307985_10000124_pt1 | contig 42674 bp, 31 predicted proteins | sample EllFjometageno80_FD_203155 | JGI IMG/M metagenome (GOLD analysis project Ga0307985, IMG submission 203155) | Marine microbial communities from Ellis Fjord, Antarctic Ocean - #80 | ecosystem: Environmental > Aquatic > Marine > Unclassified | place: Southern Ocean | collected 2014-10-09 | reverse complement strand
TCAGCCATCTTATGCCATTGTGTATCATTACCAACTGCGATTACAAACCAGCCATCTTCAACTTCAAATGCCCTATATGGAACTAAGTTCGGATGGGCAGAACCCATCCTATGAGGTGACTTACCACTCTCAAGATAATTGTGTGCTTGATTGACAAGTGCTGCGATTGCGCAATCCCATAATGAAATTTCAATGTTCTTTGCTATACCTGTTTTTTCCCGATGTAATAATGCTGCCAAAATTGCTGATACTGCATTCAATCCAGTAATGACGTCTATTAGTGCCACGCCCACTTTGTTAGGGGGTCCATCCGCTTCACCGGTAACACTCATCAATCCACTTTGGGCTTGCATTGCCAAATCATATCCAGGTTCATCCTTGCGAGGACCGGTTGCCCCATATCCAGACATTGAACACAAAATGACATGTTGCGGCATTGGGCCTAGTAAACGTTGCAGAGTTCCTGGTTTGAAATTTTCAACCACCACGTCACTCTGTTCAATCAATTGACGAATTCGTTGTTTCTCATTTTTCAAATTCGCAGTAATTACTTGTTTGCCGCGATTCGCCGACAGATAGTAGGCCGCTACTTTTTCGCCATCAAAGCCTGTAGCAAATGGAGGACCCCAATTACGAGTGTCATCTCCCCAAGGTGCCTCTACCTTGGTTACTTCTGCCCCGAAATCGGAGAGATATTGAGTTGTTAATGGGCCTGCCAAAATACGTGACAGATCTAGAACCTTAACGCCGGCTAGAATCTCTTGCATGTGACACCCTACAGTTACTAAATAATGAAAGAAATGGTTTGGAAGTTACCAAGGCCTCGACCTTGATAACTTCGGGTTCATTCAAGCGCACTTGAATGTATTATTGAATCTGAAAAAGAATTATTCTTTATTCAGTTGTTCTTGTCGTTTTGAACTTGAACACGGATTCCTTGTGAATCAGCTTTGATTGCTTGCATAGCCTTTCGTACTCGTGTACCTGCTGCACTGTTGCCCTTGTCGTGCTTTACAGCATCGGCAAGTGCGGCGGTCAAATCGTCAATCATCTTCTGAACATTAGCCTCTACGGACATAATTACAGCGCAGCGTCTTCGGCCTTTATCTATTGCGCCTACGCTGTTTCGTGGTTTTGCGCTATAAACGCACCACTGCGAGCAAGTTCGTGTTTTTGCTAAAAATCTTTTTTTAAGTAATGGGATTTGTCGGTTTTTAGGGATTGGCATGCAATCAATTGAAAACCCCAATGCTAAAGGGCTGTTTAAGGGAGATGCAGACATGAGATTCGGCGTTCGCGACACATTACCCGACCCTGACCCCGTTGTCACACAAGAATGGATTGAGTCTATTCTTGCCGTTGCTGAGAAGTTAGGAGACGAAGAAGCCCGCCGCTTACTTCTCGCTACCGTCAATGCTGCTCAAGATGCTGGGGTTGATATTGACTTGGTCAATACACCATATCTGAATACAATACATCCTTCAATGCAAGGGAAATATCCAGGCGATTTAGCACTGGAAATAAAATTGCACCAAGTTATTCGATGGAATGCTATGATGATGGTCACTCGTGCTAACAATGCCAATGATGGCATCGGAGGGCATATCTCGACTTATGCCTCCACAAGCCATGCTTGGGAAGTTTGTTTCAACCATTTCTTCAGAGGTAAGGATGGAGATGGATCTGGCGACCACCTATATTGGCAAGGCCACGCGTCCCCAGGAATCTATGCCCGCTCTTGGTTAGAAGGACGACTCACTGAAGAGAACATGGATTTGTTTAGACAAGAAGTTGGAGGAAAGGGTTTGTCATCTTACCCGCATCCCCGCCTAATGCCTGAATATTGGGAGTTTCCATCCGTCAGCATGGGTCTGGGGGCTATGACCGCCATTCATCAAGCAAGATTCAATCATTACCTAGAGAATAGAGGCCTTTGTTCAACAACTGCATCTCGTGTTTGGTATACGATGGGTGATGGCGAATCTGACGAGCCTGAATCATTATCACAACTAGCTTTGGCAGCAAGTGAAGGTCTTGACAACATAACGATGACAATGAATTGTAATTTACAGCGCCTTGATGGACCTGTTCGTGGAAATTCAAAAATCGTTCAAGAATTAGAAGGGCGCTTTAGAGGATCTGGTTGGAATGTCATCAAAGTTCTTTGGGGCAGTTCATGGGATGCCTTGTTTGAAGTGGACAATAAAGGTCTAATCGCAAAGAGAATGGAACAATTGGTTGATGGTGATGAACAAAGAATCATGACTTCTAGTGGTGAAATAATCCGTAAGGACCTATTCAATAGTGATGGATTAAAGGCACTTGTCTCCCATCTAAGCGATGAACAATTAGAGGAGTTATGTGCTGACTTAGGTGGGCATGATTTCCTGAAGATGCATGCTGCGTATGCTTCTGCTACTGCACACAAAGGACAGCCAACTGTTGTGATAATGCGTACTACCAAGGGCCATGGAATTGGCCCTTCATTTGCTGGAAAGAATTCTACACACGGTAAGAAAAAGGCCGATATGGCTTCTATTCAATGGATGAGGGATGACATGTCTCTTGATTTTACTGATGAGCAATTGGAATCATATCCATACATTCTACCAAACAGTGTTCCAGCTGTTGTCGAGTATGCAAAGGCGCGTCGTGCTGCTTTGGATGGTTTTGTTCCAAAAAGAATCATTCGTCAATCAACCCTAGTTCTGCCACAACATGAGACATATTCAGCATTCGATGAAGGAACAAAAGGTAAATCGGAAGTTTCCACAACAATGGCTTTCGTTAGATTGATGAGGTCGTTAATGAAGTCAGAAGAAATTGGTAATCTAATCGTTCCAATTATTCCGGATGAAGGTCGTACTTTTGGTATGGACCCACTATTTTCCGAATTCGGTATTTATCATCCTAAAGGCCAATTGTATAAGCCAGTAGACCACAAAGTTTTGATGAAGTACAAGGAATCTTCACAAGGTCAAATCTTTGAAGAAGGAATAAATGAGGCTGGTGCAACTTCTACTTTCATTGCCGCAGCAACCTCTTACGCAACACATGATTGCCCAACTATACCATTCTACATATTTTACTCAATGTTTGGATTCCAACGAGTTGCTGATTTAATTTGGTCAGCAGCAGACCAACGCGCTCGTGGATTCTTGATGGGGGCAACCTCGGGAAGAACTACTCTAAACGGTGAAGGATTGCAACACCAAGATGGTCATTCACTACTGATGGCTCATACAAATCCGGCTGTACGAGCATGGGATCCTGCGTTTGCTTACGAGTTAGCGACAATTATCAATCATGGAATTGAGGAGATGTATGGGCAAAACAAGGACTTGCTATACTATATCGCAATCTACAATGAAAACCACCCTATGCCACCCAAGCCAAAAGATGTGGACGAGGGAATTATTCGTGGCCTCTACCGATTGCGTGGAGCGCCAAAAGGCGATGGCCCTGTAGTACGTTTAGTCGCTTCAGGACCGATTATGCTGCAAGCTTTTGAGGCTGTAGAATTATTGGAAGAGTTTGGAGTCCGTTGTGAGATTTGGTCTGCAACATCATATGGTGAATTAAGACGAGAAGGACTGGAAGTTTCCCGTTGGAATCGACAAAATCCGGATAAAGAAGCAAAGCAACCTTGGGTCCAACAACAACTTGGAAGTGGAATCTATCCGACTATTGCTGTATCCGATAATATGGCTGCAGTTCCAGATATGATTCGTCAATGGGTTGGTGGAGATTATTCAGTATTGGGAACTGATGGATTTGGTAAATCCGATACTAGGCCCGCCCTACGCCGCTTCTTTGAAATCGATGCTGTTTCAGTAACATTAGCTGCGCTTTCATCACTGGTTAGAGATGGTTCATTAGATGCTGAAGTTTATGCAACTGCTGAGAAGAAATTCACAAGTTCTAATCAAGTAAATGATATCGCAGATTCTTAACGACCTAAACAGTTGAGTGAGTGGCTGTTGGATAACTTTTTCAAAGGGTTTTTCCTATGTTCAAGTAATGTCGATTTTATAAGTTATTATGAAAGATATCATCGATTATGTTATTGAAGCGTATATGGCTCATCTTGGTAATGAAAATGAAAAAAGAGACCAGGCTTTGAGTTCTTCAAATATATCAGAACAAAGCATAGACACTTGGATTGCATTCTTTGAGTCTATTGATGGCGTTGACCTGGGTTTTAAATCAATTGAAAAAGCGAGGATCCTTGAAAAGGAACTAAGGAATAAATTTAAGATATTTAAATAGAATTTGTTCGGATTATAGAAGATCCATTTTTAGTTTTAAATATGCATATCAGCATTATATGTGTCAATCTATTGGCATATACGGGTAGAGAAGTATGCCAACCGAAATCGGACGTGAGTGGAATGGTTGGAGAGTGTCAGCCAATGCATTCATGGCGAACTCTGCAACCGTGCTTAAGTGGCCAATTGGCATCATCATATTTTCTATGACTCCAGCATTACTCATGTCAATTATAGATGTTGCATCGAGCATATCTGGAAATTGGATCGAGTTCGCCTCCTTAACGATTGGAATCATAATGTATGCCGCTATTCGCTACATATTCTTAGGTGAACGTAGTTGGACCTCTACCTTTGAAGTCCTTCATCATGAGTTGATTCATGCTTTCCTCGCTCTATGTTGCTTTTGTACGGTTGAAGAAATCAAAGCAAGTCGTTGCAGTGGTGGTCATGTCAAATACGGGGGTCAAGGCAATTGGTTGATTACCATCGGTCCATATTTTCTCCCACTACTTCCGCTTATCATCGCATGCGCGTCAACTTTAATCGCAGAGCCATTTTCTTATTTTGCAATCGCCTTGACTGGTTTTTCAATGGGTTTCTATTACTTTAGTCTCCAAGATGATTTCCACATCAATCAAACTGACCTGAAGAAAGTTGGATTTCCATTCAGTATTATATTCCTCATTCCAGCCAATATTATGGCCATCTTGCTAGTGACCCTCATCAGCATCAATGGGGCCGATGGGTTCGGTATTTGGTTTGAAGCAATCTGGACAAATACTTACGACTTGATATTCTTTAGACGATAATCAGGCTAGCGGGAAAACCGAACCACGCAAAGCCCGTTTGTTGGGTAATGTTTTTCACCCCCCCAATAATGTGCAATCCATGCGAAACGAGTCGGTCACGAGCGTTCTTGCAATCGCCTTGCTGCTTGCCATCCTTATCGCACCTTTTGCAAACGCCGAAAGCGGTGAAGAGACAACACCCGAATCGATGACTCGTATCATGATGTTTCCACCAAATGCCGAGGTCACCGGCATGCACATCGACGCCAATGGTAATTTCTTCGTCAACGCTATGCACCCCGATGTCAACAACTACAAAGCAACGATTGGAGTGATTAATGGAGTCGATTGGAATAATCTTCCGAGTTCTGTTCCAGAATTAGCATCGTCCAGCAGCGAAAGCGATATCTGGCATGGCATCCGAACTTCCTATGGAGATTATCAGGTTCTCATGCAAAGTGGAGATGCCCTCTCCGAAGGTGGAGTTGCTGGAGGAATCTATGCCGCCGATGATGGAAATAGAATATTCATCAGCGAAAAACCAGACTACAATGCCTTCGTACCTCTAAATGCCGATGGCAATCGAGGATACCTATACACCGCCTGGGAAGAACGACCTGCTGGAATCAGCCAATTGGAGATTGAATGGAATACTTCATCTTCTGAATGGGATGTATTGAGCGGTATGATGCTAAACCTCAGCAGCGTCAACGGTGGCTGGGTTCTCTGCTTCGGCAGCATGAGCCCCTGGGGAACGCCACTTCTGGCCGAAGAACTCTACTTCAGCGATACTCGGAATTGGAATGACGATACTCACAGTTACCACTCCGACCAACAAAAGTTGGAGAATTATCTCGGCTACTACCCTAACCCCTACGATTATGGGTATATCATGGAAATTGATAACGCTGCCACCACCGAGCCCGACTTCATCAAGCACTTCGCTATGGGCCGATTCTCGCATGAAAATGCGCAGGTGATGCCTGATGAGAGAACCGTTTATCTCTCCGACGATGGCTACGACACGGTATTGTTCAAGTTCGTCGCCAACACTGCTGGAGACCTCAGTGCAGGAACTCTCTACTCTGCCAAAGTCACTCAAGACGATGGCAGAGACTCGGCCACTACCGGATTTGATGTGGAGTGGATAGAAATGGCCTCGTCGTCAAATTCGGTCATCCAAACCTGGATAGAACAATACGATGACATTACCACAGCGGACTTCATCAATGGACAGAATTCTTACATCAGCGATGAAGATATCAGAGATTGGGCTGAAGGACGTCTTAACGAAGACCTTAATGGAGATGGTACGATTGGACATGCAGCTGACGATCGGGTGGCTTTCCTTGAATCTCGTAAGGCCGCTGCTGCACTTGGGGCCAGCGATGAATGGAACAAAATGGAAGGGGTTGGATTTAATCCAAACGCTCCCGATTACCTCTATCTGGCGATATCTGTTGTTGGTTACGATATGAGTGATGGGCAAGGGGACATCGATGTCACACAGAATTATTGTGGAGTCGTATACCGCATGACCTTGAATGATCAATGGAATGTGAATCGGATTGAACCAGTGATATCTGGAGGTCCTTACACATCTTCAGCCACATACGAATGCAATGTGAATAATCTCGCTGGACCGGACAACCTCGTCGTTCTGGATGATGGACGGGTTCTGGTAGGAGAAGACACTGGCAAGCATGAAAATAACATGGTCTGGCTATGGGAGCCGCCCACCGAGCCTGAAATCGGAGATGGAGAAGGCTCTGGAACTGGGAGCGGTAGCGAAACCATCGCGGTGAACCATGCTATCTTGGTTGACACCCCTCCACAAGAAGAGGGGCAATGGAATTACAGTTACCAGGTTGAGGTCAGTGACCTTCAGATGGATATCAATTATACTGCCGTAATCAACATCAATATTATTGACGATACTACATGGGAAGGCCCTGAGTGGTCATGGGCCATCGACTGGGAAGGTGGCTACGATGAAGATGACGATGGATACCACAACCAATACAATCAGACATTTTCACTGGTGAGTGGATGCTATCGCATGTTTGCCAATCTGTATGATAGTGCAGGTGACATAGAAAATAGTCAGCCAATTACAACCCCTGTGAACTTTGATTTCGCGGTGGGAGGTATCTGTGAGGATGGAGTGTTCTACACTATATTCGATCATGACGGAGATGGATTGGTTGGCAAGTTAGACTTGTACTGCCCTGATACACCACAGGGCGAGACGATTGATGATATCGGTTGCTCTGAATCAGATTACGCACGTATCTCTGAAACTGGTGGAGATGCTGAAAGCGGAACAAGCATCCTAGGATGGGGGATCATTATCAGCACCACCGTAGCACTTGGAGTTGCTCTTATCGCGACACGCCGTAAGTGAATTTGGTTCCAAGACTGTTGCAACCATCATACTATTTCTAGTACAGTGTTCCACTTATTTGAGGAGCCTTTGCGGAAGATATTTTCATGGAAATCGCGTTGTTGGTAATGAGCAGTGCGGGCAAGTCTACCACGATGATCATAGCATCCATAGGCGGTATGAACTGGAACCATCACTTTGCTCAAATCGATACTTGGACCTGTTGCAGGCGGCATTTCTTGGAGAACTACTTCTGTATTTCCGTCATAACTGACCATCTCTTTGGTAGGGCATTCAAGTGGCTGCCCAATGTGCAAACGGATTGACCCCTCGGCTGGTTTTACTGGTTTCCATCTACCTCTTTGATCATTGTCAAGCCAACTAACCATAGCTTTCATTTGTTCAATTGTAGCCATTGCAATATGAGATAATTCCCACCAACCTGTACTTCTTGCTAGTGTTACATGATGTACGCCAGGTATCATATCGCGGTTGTCCAGAGCATCTGCATAAGTTCGGCATAATCCCTCAAGACGGATAGTAAAAACAGGTAATACTCCAATATTAAGGTCTTGTAATCGGTATGGGTTTGCTAGTTCTCCCAACAACAAAAATGGTTTGCGCTCGCTCATTGCTGCACCACCATGTTTGCTAATCAATTGTTCAACTGTAGCAGAATCACTTGCAAAGGAGCAAAGATATGATTGCAACTCAGCACCTTGCAAAATGAGAGTAGTGTCTATTTCAGCCACTGTGCAAGTTAAATCAATAACTTCATTCTGAGTAAACAGAATTGAATTATCTGGTAAAGAGACCGGAGAAGAGGCTGGGGAATAAGGCCACAGCCGAGGAGATGAATCGCTCATGATTAGCCGGGGTTACTTCTCCATCAAGAACTAGTCGCTTATGCTGTGAAGGTTGCTTCATGCAAGCATTGTGGACAAGTCACCTTGATGGGGCGTGTTGAAGGAATTCCGAGCCTAACTCCACAAGCAGGGCATAATATCGCTTGGTCAATTTGCGCTCGGCGTTGTTTTACCCCTTCGGTTGGATCGTATTCAAACTGAAGGTTATTATTCTCGACTATTTGAGGTGATGATGCTGTGCTTTGTTGCGAATTAACTGATGCAAAGGGGTCTTCTTTGTGGTTCTGTGAAATATGGCCTCTTCCACCAGAAGGGTCGTATTCGGCTGCAGCATTATACACGTCTGATGGCGCACTAGGACTTTGCGTAGATAGCACTGCAAGTTGCCTTTGGACCTCACTTTCATCAATGCTATATTGCCTTGCGATTTGGTCAATTTGCAACATCTGTTCATAGCCAGAAAGGGATGCTAATGCGGTTAATTCAGCAGCAGGTATTGCACTCATAGAGGTTCGTAGCAGCGTATCACCTTTCAGTCTTGACCTATGTTGTGCAAACGTATCCCGCCGTAATTCGGGAACCCATTAACATGATGTGGAAAATAACATCTCACCGAAGGCCTTTAAGCGGAAGGGCGAGCGCCGGCGCTCAATAGGTGATATGATGATGAAGTCAGCAGCCCCAGTACGCTTCACTCGCGAAGCGATTGCAAAGATGTCCACAAAGGAGCGTTCTATGTTAGCGCGCTCCATCACTTGCGGCGAAACCATGATTGAAGCGCACGCATTATTCGCAATGGATTCTGTAGCAGAAGTTCTAGAACAAATAACCCAAAACAACTGGGACCACGTGTTCATCATCAATGAAGATGGAGTGCCTATGGGTCGAATTCATGCAGTTGATATTCTGAAACTAATAGCACGTAAAACTGTTAATCGTTCAGTTGCATGGATGCATGGAGTACCTGCACAGCAGTTGGTAAATGTTCCACCGATGACCGTTAGGAAGAATACACCTCTTCTCAAGGCAGGCGCTTTGATGTTAGCACACGATCTAAATCAAATCGCTGTCGTAGATGATGATGGAACATTAATTGGCGTAGTAGGGCACCATACTATGGCAAGACATATGCCTAAGTTCATCATTTGATTGAACAATAACTGTTCAAATTCCCCAGTAACGGTCTGATAGAGCTTGTTTTGATTTTAGTGCCCTAACGATAGTCATTGTAACCCACAATAATCCGACCCACATTAACGGCGTCGATAAGTCATTAACTATGTTGATGAATCCTAATTCATAACCGGTTGTATTTGAATCTCCTAAGACATCTATGGATATAGTCAACCCTACATCAACGAATGAGTAAACAACCATAGCAAACATACTGAGAACGACCAAGCGTCCAGAGAAAGAACCTCTCTTCAGTCTCAGCAACATGAATCCTGCGATAGAAGTTAGGAATGCCACAATAATCCAAGCCAGTGATGCGTGAATTACTTCAAGCCAAAGTACTGAATTAATAGTCGCTTGGTTCATTCCTTCACTATATTGGCGCCATCCTTCAGCCACAGCAAAAATCGCACTGAAGAGTGTTGAAAACCAAAGTAAGGTTGATAGCATTGCTGCGTCTGCATTTTCCCTCATTTCTTGAATTACTCGATTTACAGTTGATTCAATTCCTGCACCCTTGCTGAAAATATACAATCCTGTGGCTAGGGGTAAGGCGCCGATAACAAAGTCACCGATAGAATTTGGAAGCATTATTCCGAGACCAATAATAGCCAATACCAAGCCGAATGGAATCATTACTTTCCCTCTCCATTTAGGGTCCTCAAGTGCCTTGACAATGTAGTAATAGGTTCCTTCAATACCTTTGGACTGCTTGACTATTATCTTCTCAACATGGTTGATTCTTACTTGTGATTGGATGATTGGAAGAACTGACTCGTCTTCAGCACCATCGGTAACTAGGATTGCCTCATCGGGTTGGAATGCTGCCACGACTTCCTCTAATTGGGCTGCAATCGCTCTATCTGAGCGCATTCCAACTTTCTCATCACCAGTTAAGATCGCAACTTCAACTTCATCCTCTTCAGAATTTGCTTCCTTTAGAGTATCGTGCTGTCTTAAAGCACCGAGAATAGCATTGGTATCGCTTTCTTCAGGGTCGGCAATTCCCAACTTCAAAGCAGCAGTAAGAACTTGACGACGTCCAATTACCGGCCCTCGAATCGACGTTTTATTTCCAAGATCATTGTCTCGGTCAACTGTCAATACTAGAATTCGGGTCATGGCTATTCACCTGTGGCTGATACAACCTATCTGCTCCTCCAATTCAAAACCTTCGCGCGAATGTTATGTCAATAAGTCTCTTTTTATTAAAATAAAAGTGAGCCAATCAGGCTTTGCCATCGTCTTTTGAGACCTCAGTTGGTAGTGGTTTGTCATCTTCTGAAGTGTTTTGGGGTATTCCACTGGCAATTACAACCACTTTGTTTTTGGCATTCCTTCGTTGAGTGGCTCTGATATATTTGAGCGGGTGATCTAACCATGGCTGGTCGCATAATCTGTCATCACCAGGTAATACAGGGCAATTGTGGTTTACTTTCAATTTACCACATCCAGCCGGAGTATACGCGTGTTCGTAAACATGGGAAACTTGGTAATTTGTCGTACTCTCACTAAAATCGGGTGCGCCGCGGAAGAAATTGACTGTTGATTCAGTAGGTAATCCGATAGTAGCAGAGATAGAAGCAAGAAATAATCTGCCGAAGTGGTTAACGTTTACTCCACTAGACAAATCCGAGACAAGTTTTCTCATACAAGGTGGCCACTCACTTTCTTCTGCGCCAACCAATGCAATCGCCTCACTGGTTTTACTCGACATTAGGTTTCGCAACATTCCAACCGGTTCTGCCAATCTAATCGCCAAATCGGTTGTAACGTCCTGCATTTTTTCCAAAGCCTCAGCCTCAACTCCTCGCTTAATTCTCTCCCTTAGTAATCGGGCAAGTTTAGCAGAAGAACCGTATTGTGGCTCGTCAAAAAGAGTGATCCATCCCTTGCTGACATCGCAATTAGGCAATCTCCATCTCGCACCGGTTATCTTGGGGCAGATTTCAATGAAATCTGAAAGTCCAATCTTCCATAATGGGCCGGAAGATGATTGTCGCATTTCTCGTAGCCCGCCACTAGCATTGACCAGCATTGGATTGTTTAGACCGTGCTTATCCTCCGACTTAATTTGTGAAATATATGTTCGCGCAATGATATCTAATGAGGTTTTATCTCTGATTAGCAATTGCTCTGCACGTGCAGCTTCAGCCTGTGCCCAGCGAGCAATCAGCCTTTCGTCTTCACTAGCACAAACTACTAATCTTGCATAGTAAAATGAAAATGCTTCTATTATTCTTCCTTCTTCGGTATATATGTCGCCACCAATAACCTCTACCCCATCCTTAGAATTAATTGAGTCAACCAATCTAATTCTTGCTCTTTGCCTAGCCTTTTCCATCCATGCGCCATCGAGTAATTCATCCAAATCTATGGCGTGATCAATGGCCATTTGCCTAATCCACCCAGCGGCCTGAGGCAAGAATGGATACCGTGCAAAAGTAACCTCGTCCGAGATTTTCGGATGAGATGTTGGCACTGGCATAATACTCCATGAGGGGTGACAGCATATGAACTTCAATCAAAGAAGATGTATTCTTGAAGGGATGCCTATTCACCTCGCCATGGGCGATACTGAAGTCAATCCTCTTATTGCGATACAAGATGAAGTGCGCGACCATTTTGGATGGGGCCTGCAAGCGGATATTGATAGCACAGAATCTATGAAACTAGCCTTCAGCGGTAATCAGCCATTTGGACTTAGTAAGTGGAATAGCGATGGGCGAAATCAAGCACTAGGCGAGTTGCAACTGAAATTGCTAAAGGCAACCGCAGTGGTTTTTGTAGGGGCGGCAGTAGAACCTCAACAACTCGAAGAGATGGTTGGTGATGGGGTAGTTTTCATCGCTGCAGATGGAGCAGTGGGTGCTTTACCAGCACAGGCAGATTTGGCTTGTATCGTTAGTGATTTCGATGGTACACCGCATTTGGAACTTGCAGCAAAAGATGGTGCCACAATTATTGCACATGCGCATGGAGATAACATGGAGGCTTGGAATGAATGTGTTGAAACATGGTCTCATTTTTCCAATCCACCTGCATTGGTTTTAAGTCACCAAACCCCTCATTATTTTCAGGGAATGCACAACTGGGGTGGTTTTACTGATGGTGACAGAGCATTGTGTATGGCCCACTCTTTGGGAGTTGATTTTGAGAATGTATACTTAGTCGGCTATACTTTATCTCGTGTTGGGCAATGGTCGGGTAGAACTCAAGAGAGTAAAAAATTAGAAAAATTACAATGGATGGCAACCGTTGTTCAGATGTTGGGCTTGGAACAGCAAATAGATTGAACATCAATACATCATTTTGAAGAACAATATGCTCACAGAGATTTTTATGGCCGAAGAGGGGAAGTTCAATCCTTTGTTGTGGTTTGTTGCATTAGCTATCATCAACGGTGCTTGGTATGGCATCTCTGGTGGTGAGGCTAAGCACGAAATTAACGACCAACAACATTCAACAGAGGACAGGACTATCGAGATTCCTGGAGTTTTTGGTTTAGACAAAGAAATCAGCGCCTCGTTTTCTGTTGAGTTTTTTAAAGTAAGTGCTGATTCGGGCAACGCTTCATGGAAAATAACTGATGAGAATGGACAATTAATTGCGAAATGGCAAGGTTCTATCGGCCAAGAACAGGGTTGGGAAGGGCAATTAAGTCCGGGCACATATACTATCAATACCACTATGGATGAAGGGTTTCTAACCGAACAAAATCTGTTCATCAAACCTTTTGAGAACCTTCGTTTGGAGGGTCATTTATTACTTTCAATAGGATTAATCGTTTTGGCATTGTTGGAACCTATTGTAAAGAGGAATGTCGCCAAAATAATTCCAAAACAACAACCACAAACTTCTAAATCGAAGAAAAGTCCATTCAAATCTAATGATGACGGTATGCCTGAGAATGATCAATTCCACGATGATGACCCGTGGCGTTCGCCAACAAACGAATGAATCTCACAAGAAATCGGCTAATGACATCTGTTTAGCTCGGTCGTTCTTGAATAGTGAATCAGTACTATCAGATAACCACTCAACATTTTGTTTGGTATAGTTATCAACACCATAAGTTGCCATAACGTGCTTTGTGACCTTAATGTATTTCCTAACAGCACCTTCTGAAACCGTAAGGGCTAATTTTCCACCGCATTGGTCTCCTTCGGATTTCATTACACCCACTGCAGATAACCCTCTTCCTGTTGCCTTCTTTAATTGAATACACTTACCGGCAATTGGTAATCTTCTGTATGAATGTGCACACTTTAGACAGCGTACTTTTTGTCTTGCGAAAGCATTCATATTACCTCTTAAATCGGGTAAAAAGTGAGAACGGACTACGCTTGAAGCAACTGTTCTTACATTGACCGCTCTCAACTTATGGCCAAGGTCTAGTTGGCCATTCATTTTGTCGATCATCGTGTCTAGCGTTTTGTATGCACAAAGGGCTGGGCCTTCATCCATTGAATTGCACCCATGCGTATAGCCATAGCCTCTTACAGCGGCTACTGAGCCTAGTCTTCTTTCAACGAAATCAACTCTATCGGAGATGGTTTTCGGATGAGGTTGGTTCAATGTTGCTTCATAGAAATCACGTTCATAGAACCAACCTGTATCAACATTCAGTGCCTCTTTGTCTACTTCAGTAGGGTTTAACCTGGTGGTTAGAACCAAAGGCGCATCCATTAGACCGCCCCGGTTTGCTGGAAGTATTTCTCTACTAAAATTTAGTAAACCATCCATCAATAGCATTATTGCATCTTCATCACCATCACAATTTCTTCGCTTTGAAGCGTGGAAAAGTGGATGGGCATAGCCACCTGAACAATCTGTCCAACCAATAATTCTTGACAATACTCCACCGGATGTGTGTGGTGCTAAGGCGCAAATCAAGTGACCTACTAAATCAGCAGGAGTATCTACATTGTAAAACGGTTTCATTTTGTAATGGCGGACCAGTACTTCGTCGATGAATTTTGCAGCCTTGACAAAGAAATCGCCGCCACTTTTAGCAACGATAAAATCCTGTGGAAAAATCTCTAACATCTGTTCATCATCTGATAATTCCTTACCGTGGCAATCATGATTATACCCCAGTTCTTTCAGAGTTTTCCACGGCACTTCTATTTCCCTAGGCGTGAAATGTGTAATCGGGACATCCGACATATCGTATCTAATGGTGCCATCACGGAAAACTGGCAAATCATACTTAGCACGCAAAATACCTTTCTCAATCGCCTCCGGTGTTTGGTCTCTACTAGCGATTTTCTTCATGCATTTGATTTGACGAGGAATTCTATCCAAGCCCAATTTGACCCTAGCGTCTTCAATCAGTGTTGTAAGATTGACATTTTGTAACTCTCCGCGTCTACGCTTCTTTTTTCCATCAAGGGGTTTCATTAGAGTTCTTCCGCCACAAGTCAGTCCCGCCTCTTCTTTTCCATCTAGGTTGAGAATTCTATGATGGCAGATTACCATCGGCGATATTTTTTCACACTTTGTGCAAACTCGCTTACCCATTTGTACACTAATAGTATCTTTTTCCATTGCATTAGCTAATAATCTTTGATTACCACCATGCAATTCAATTGGAAATAAAGTATGAGTCCGTGGATTCATTACACGCGGTGCGGCTTTTTCTGGTCGGCCCATTCTGCAACCGATTCTAACCGGTGCGCTGTGTTCCCATCTCAAGTCGGAAAGTTTTCTAATTTCAATCAAAATCCCATCAACTGCATGGTCATCTTCGTGAATTTGTGATGCAAGATATCCTTTTGGATCATCTGGTCCATTGTCAATTACTTTGTCTGAAGCCGCTATTCCTACATTATCGGTTTCGGTAATACCAAGGCCTCGTTGCCTTGCATCGGTTTCAGCGGCGATTCTAACCACCGCTTTTTCTTGCGCCAACTTTTTTTGTCTTGCTCTTTCACTTACTAGCACTGTATGCGCATCCCTTAATTGTGAAATCCTCTGTGAAAAGTGACTTTTCGCATCCTTAATGCGTAAAGGAGATTCTCCTTCACTAGAGAATCCAAAACCTTCCAACATCGCTGGCCAGCCGGTTGTTATTACCAGGTCATCGCCATCGTGGTGATGCCCGAGGCCAAGTATCATTGCACTGGCTTTGGCGAACCCATGCTGGATATATGCCCATCCTTCGGGCATTTCATCTGCGAATATTGGCGTTTCTAATTTCACACTGAGCCCAGGTATTGGTTGGGAAGCAAAATCCGGCAATAACTCGGGTTGTAAAATATCCATTACTTTAGCGTCCCATCCTTTAACTCCGCCAACAATTCTAAGTTGTCTTGATTCTGGTAATGGCATAGCATTTAGTGTCTTTTCAGATTCTACTGCGCTGCCTTTTGTAATTCCTAATGGCTCGATAATAGATTGTTCAATCATGGTGAGCAGAGATGGAACCCATTCGAGTGGGAGGTCCAAGAACCAAGGGTTATGAGGAGGCGGCAATGATGTTTTGAAGCGAATAGCGATATCTCTTGTTTCATCCCAGTTAAGTTGCATCTTTGTCAATGCACTATGCCAATTCCTGCGAATATGGAATTGAACGTTTCCATCTTCACTATCCTCTGGATGTATTCCTGGTATCCCAGGAGGTAATTTTGATTGATCAAAATTGGATAATTCAATGAATTCATCAATCTCTTTTTGAGAAGATAATTCTTCGATTAAATCACTTGCCCACCAATCGGCGCAATATCCTGCTGGAACTAAATTTTTGTTGTTTTCCATGAATTCGCCATACCCGAGAACCAATTCACCATTATCCCAAACCATCGAGACTTTATCGCTAATCGCTCGATATGAGTTTGCATCATCAACTCGTAAAAACCGTCCATCTTTCAAGACAATCCAAGGCCCATCTGTATCATCTGATGGCGTTATCGCACAGGCTTTACCCGGCCGTTCAATCTTCATCTGCGTCCCGATGGTGATGAAATCATCCATCGCCAGCATGCATGCGGTGTTAACCGAGGCGGCTGCAAGGCCGGATGGTCTTGCCCTGCCATATCTAAGGCGGAATCCACCCGGTTGTAATGGAGCCCCAAATACTGGCCTTCCAGCAATGATATCCCTCATGAATTTCGTAATCGGGACTACCTTTCTTGATTTGAATTTGTTAGCAGAGTCAGCGCCATCGTCGTCTTTGCCCCTACTAGCAAATTTGGAAATAAATTCCCATCCTGGAATTTTCATTCTTTCGGTATGCTTCTGTATTTTAGGAGCCTTCAGACACATTCCTTCCCCGATAACAAGAAGAACACCGCCGCGGATTCGTGCTTCATCTATATTCCTAACACGGCCATAACCTGCACATTCAATACTTTCAGTCGATTCACCGTTAATCATTATCGGGCATGCTTTGACAATTTCTTCTATTTCGTTAGGAGTAGGGCGGTATTGCAAGTTACCTCTGTACAATCCGAATTCTTCCTTTACACGTTCGACCTCTGGTTGTGTTGGAATATAATGTCCAACATTTAATTCGCGCCTGATCATATCTGCAATAAGCACAGCAAGTGCTTGGGCAGTACCACCCGCTGCACGGATTGGACCGGCAAAGTGAACGGATACGAATTGTGAGCCATCGAGATTATTCAATAATCGGACCTCCGAAATACCTTCAAGCGGTGCAACTAAAACAGCTTCGGTAAGAATTGCTAAACCGACCCGCAAGCCCACATCAATTGCAGTTTGCAGATCGTGACCTTTGGCTCTAAATCCTCTCGCTACAGATTGCGCCATCATGATAGAAGTGGTCTCTCTGTCGTGAATGGGGAGTAATTTTCGGATATCGTCAGCAACCTCGTAACCATCCAAGTATTCGATGAGTAATTTTTCAGTTCGTCCAGCAAGGTCTGCTGCCCTAGGAATTTCGACGAAATCGCGATGGTCCATTCCCAATGATCTTGCTGCTTCAGCGATGACATAGGCTTCATCAGCCCTCTCATCGAGCCAATTTTGGTATGATTCCATTTCATGTTCCAAACGTTCGATGTCAATACCGAGAAGAGGATTATGCCCTCTTGTCTTTGTATTAACCCCAACATCACCCATAGCAATCCAAGCACACTAATAGCCGACCCTTTATGATAAAGTCGGTTCAATAATATCAATTTCATGAGACATATACCAAAGCAAACTTCATGTTCATCGGCTGAGAGGATTGGTTGATGACGGTCCATCCTGCACTTAGAGACCACCCCAGTTGGGCCAAACTTGTCGAATATGTTCGCCAATTAGCCTTCCTCGATGGTGGAAGCGATGATGCTTTCACCCTTGCTAGTGGCCGCACTTCTAGGTGGTTTTTTGATACAAAGCCAGTGATGATGCACCCGGAATGCTCACATTTACTTGGTGAATTATTCAATTCTAGAATTGACGAACTTGGTGCCGATTTCGTAGGTGGCTTGGAATTGGGCGCAGTACCCCTAACTGCAATCGTCATTACCTCTTCAGATGCTGATTCTCCACGCCGAGGATTCATGGTAAGAAAGGAGGCGAAAGGAAGGGGCGGAAGAAAAACCAATAACCCACCTGGAATTGAAGGTTCGTCGCTCGCTGGAGGCGGGAAAATCGTTATTCTTGAAGATGTTACAACAACAGGTGGTTCATCTATTAGGGCAGTACAAATGATTCATCAGGCGACTGATTGCGAAGTGATTGCAGTCATCAGTATCGTCGATAGAGAGGAAGGGGCTGTAGAAGCATTTACAGAGGCCGGAATTCATTTTGAAAGCATCATGACACGAAGCGATGTCGTCGGCCAATAATCAAAACATTAGTCAATAATTAGGTAAGGAGAGGAAACAATTGCATACAGTCCTTAGACCATCAGAAGTTGAATCCTCAACTTTAACCGAATCAGCACCAGACACCACTTCCGCTGAAAAAATTGTTTTTTATCATGCTGAACAAGGCAAACCTCTTGCGACACCTTGGCAAGTTGCCTTAACCCGTTCCAAGATGATAAATGATTCAAGCCTTGGTAAAGGAATTATTGTCGATTGTGCCTGTGGTAGTGGTATTCAATTGGCCGCTCATGCCATTCACCTTCAAAGAGCCGCTCTCGGCATAGAATTAGAGCCTATGCGGGCGTTAGCAAGTGCGGTTAATTTGCAAACAATAGCATTATCATCAAGGCAACAAAAAAGTCTGAGAATGGCTGCAACTAGAGTTCTTTGCGGTGATGGCAGAGATGGCAAAGGCGCATTAGAAACCTTACAAAATGAGTTGAATCTGAAACTAATGCCAGAGGTTGCATTATTGCATTTAGACCCTGCAAGGCCACGAAATAGCCGGAGCCATGGACTTGATGAAATGGCACCACGCTTGGATGAAATCTTCACTGGTTGGGCGCCTTACCTTTCACAGGGAGCTCGTGGACCTTCACTACTGCTTGACCTCTCACCACGCCTTAGCCACCAACAAAGATTGCAAGTTGAGGAGATGGTTGATTCTGTTTGGCCGCAAATTGATCGGACCTGGATTTGGACTTCGAGAGGTCGTGGCCGAGTCGACAGATTGGCACTATGGCTCGGCTCTATTTCAATTCCAAATGTCGCTCGAAGATTTGTAAGAATCTCCCCTGACCTACAGGAAGAACCACTGATTATAGATGGTGGCGAAGCAATATTAGCAGGAGATGGATTGCCAGTTAAATCAAGACGCCCACCGAGAAAAGGTGAGAGAGTAAGTCTGTTAGATGCTGCATTGGTAGAGAGTGGTTTAGCGGAAGTTTGGCTCGAAAAAGTTACAAAATCTGAGGCGATTCACTGGGGTGTAGTCGAAGGTAGAAGGCCACAGATTCATCACGATGACCCGCTGCAATTGGAAGATAATAATCACCTTCTGGTACAAGCCACGGGCAAAATAGTAGCCCTCGCCCATACCAACCTAACATTGGATGATGTCGACTCTTTGGTCAAGATCGCTTTGGAGCATGATATTCAGAAATTGACTGTTCGTGTTTCACTCGAACCCGCGCTGCAACCGAAGGTGCAAGGGGCCATCGACCGGCAGTTGGCCAGAAGACATGGCAAGAGAACTGCGTTCGTCGTTCAACAACCTGGTGATGAGATGCTTTTGCTGTGCATTGTAGAGTAAAAGGCAAATAAAAACACACAGTTTTTATTTCATAGGTCGGCAACTGCGGCAAGGTTTTTGATTTCACATTGTTTTGAGGAAGTTATGACAACTGCAAGAGACTGCAAACGAATCAAAAAATTAAGCGCCTAAAAGACGGTGTTTTCAAGGCTCAGTGTCGCGGATAGTGTATCGCGGTTTTGATATAGGGGTGGTTGGTCGGAGGCCTGCTTAACACTATGTGTTGAGGACATTGAGGTGAACTGGAATGGCACGACCAAAGGATGCAGAACTAGGAGATGATTTTTCCTATATCTTGCGAATGGCAGATACAGACATGGATGGCCTCAAGCCATTGGCAACAGCATTGACATCCGTCAAGGGTGTTGGTAACCGCACCGCAGTTCAAATCTGCAGAACCACAGGGTTCGACCCGGCAAAGGCTGCTGGTTTCCTAACATTGGAAGAACAAGAAACTCTTCGTTTAGCAATTGAAGGATATGCAGTGACTGTCCCTCTATGGATGCTCAACCGCCAAAGAGACATCGAAACAGGTGATGAACTTCATCTGACTGGCCAAGCGGTCAAACTTACTCTAAAGGACGACATCAGTCGTCTTCGTACCATGAAGTGCTACCGTGGTGTTCGCCACGCTGGCGGAAACAAAGTTCGTGGACAACGCGGTCGTTCAAACGGCCGTGGTGGACTAACTCTTGGAGTTAGCCGAAAGAAGTGATATGGAGGGATAAGTTATGGGAGAGCCAAAATTCGCACGTCCAAAATTCGACACACCTTCCCACCCGTGGAAGAAAGCTCGTATTGAAGAAGAACATTCCATCCGTGATAACCACGGACTCAAGACCATGCGTGAGATCTGGAAGGCTAAGTCTCAACTTCGCCGCCATCGCCGCCAAGCAATGCGCTTGATCGGTACAGTCGATACCACCGAAGGTCACGGCATGAGAGAAATGAATGACCTTTTGGCTTCACTACATAACAAGGGACTCGTTGCAACAGGAGCAATTCTGGATGACGTCCTAACCCTTGGAACAGAAGATATCCTAAACCGACGCCTCCAAGCTCAAGTATACTACAAGGGACTTGCAAGCACAATGAAGCAAGCACGTCAACTTGTAACCCACGGCCAGATTTGTATTGGCGACCAAAAGGTTACAATCCCTTCTTACCCCGTTTCTCGAGATGAAGAAGAATCTGTTCGCTACCACCCTGGCTCCTCACTCAACAACCCAGACCATCAAATCCGTAAGATGATCGAAGGGCGCCGTGAATTGGCAGAGTATGCATCAGAAGAAGTTGACCCTGAGGCAACACAAGAATTTGCTACCGAAGTCGTTGAAGGAGCAAAAGCAGCACCTTCCGCAGAAGCAGGATCTTCTGCAAAAAAAACTGGCGGTGAATGATGATGACTCGTAAGGCAATTGTAAACATTTTCAGTTCATACAACAATATTCTAATGACAGCAACCGATTTAACCGGTGCTGAAACAATTACCACCTGCACTGGTGGACAAGTTGTCAAGTCTTCCAAGGACAGTGGCGGTCAATTCGCAGCAACTCGTGCTGCGGAGAAGATGGCTGATGCTTTGAAGGACAAGGAATTCACTCAACTAATCGTAAAGTACCGTGCACCTGGTGGCAATAAAGCCAACAACACAGGTCCTGGTGCACAAGCAGCAATCCGTGCGTTTACTCGTGCTGGAATGACAGTAGTAAGAATTGAAGATGTCACTCCAATCGCTCACGATGGTACAAAGGCTAAGGGCGGCCGTCGCGGTCGTCGAGTCTGATTCAAGAGGTGTACAAAGATGAAAGCAGAAATCGTAAACGGCTGGCCACAAGGCAACTCTATTCGCATTCTATTGACAGAAACATCAACAGCACAGGTCAATTCGATCCGCCGTGCATTGATTGCAGATGTTCCTAAGTTAGCAATTACTCGTGTCGATTTCGCACAAGGAATTAACCAAGACAATGCAACTGGTGATGTTTATGAATCTGTTAACACCCTTCCAGATGAAGTAATTGCTCACAGACTTGCAATGATCCCTATTCCAACACACCCTGAAGAAGGAATTGTATTCCCAGAAGATTGTGTAAATTGTAAGGACATGGTAGAGAAGGACAAGGGATGTCCTAGTTGCCAGATTCTATACTCTTTGAAAGTCCAAGGCAACCCTAAGGATTCTGATGATGAACTAAAATACGTTTATGCAAGTGATCTAAATGTTATCTCAGACCCAATGTTTGGTCTTAAGGAAGAACACCAACGTATTCCACTTACCTTACTTTCTAAGGGACAATACCTACAATTTTACGCATTCGCAACACTCGGACGCGGACGTGACCATGCAAAGTGGTCACCTGTAGCAGCAGTTGCTTTCCGCCCACAGATGAAAGCAATTTTGAACACACCTAAGAAGGCGAAAATATTGTTCGACTTAGATTTGAAAACCACAGATGGGCAACCACTCGATGCTAAGTTGTTTGGAAAGGACAAGGTTATCTCAGATATTAACCTGGTATTCGATTTGGAGAAAGCAATTCATCAAGTTGGAGCTGGAACTGGTCGAGATGCTGACTTTGATGATGCAATCACTTTTGAAAAGGTTGAAGATGCATTCGTATTCACTTTTGAGACCGATGGAGCATTAACTCCAGTTCAAGCATTCAATGGCGCAATGAAGGAATTGAAGGGCCGCTTTGAGAATCTCTCAAACGATATTGAAAAAGCAATCGCTTAATCATAACATCCAACGAGAACTATACCACGCATCACCATTGATGCGAGTATTCATCAACATAGTTTAGTCTGCTATCTCTGTTGGGGCTGTAATATGGTTAGCAAGAGGTGCGGAGGTCATATCACTCTCTTGTTCTCTATTTGTAAAGATAGTAAACTTCCCCGTAACCAAGGCAGTCGTGGTGCTGGATTCAATGTCACAGATGGAGTTGAAGCCACTGTTCGCCACCTGTGGACAAATAAGCCAGCATCAGCCATCCGATATTCTGCTGGCTCTACCCCTGATGATAAGATAGGCAACATCAAACAGGGTGATATTAGAATTAACGTTGCTTCGATGGATGGAACGGAACTACAAAATGGAACAGCGATCTATCTTGAATTAATTGAAGGATTAAGGTATGCAAGATTATTGGACAGGGCTGATGCATACGAAATAAACGTACAATTGGAGTTGCCGACTAGCCAAGGGTTTGGCATGTCAGCAGCTGGACTTGTCGCTGTTGCTTTGGCCTTTCATCAATTAACTGAAAAAGGAAATATTGAGCAATATTACCGCTTGGCCCACCGAATTGAAAGAATTCATAGCGGAGGTCTAGGCGATGTTTTGGGGATTTATGCAGGTGGAGTTGAGTTGCGATTAAACGCCGGCGCCCCTGTATCCCCAGGTAAGGCAGTGGGTTTTCCTTGTAATCAAAAAATACTCTTAGCGTGGATTCCGCAAGAATCCCGCCACACCAGCGAATATATTGATGATCCAATATGGCAACAAACAATTACATCGGCTGGTGAAGAAGCAGTAAATATCTTACAGCAAGGTGATTGGAACCATGAAAAATGGCCGCAGTTATTGCAATGTTCAGAAAAGTTTTCCAACGCATCCGGAATGTTAGATGAACCGGTTAGAAATGAATTTTTAAATAATATACAACAAGAAATTACTCACTTAGGACTTGATACAATCATGTCGACGAGATTGTGCATGCTTGGTGTTTCGTTGTGCGTATTACCAAAAGAATTGTCCAAACCTTTAGCAATTGAACAGTTGCAACAACTAGCACAGCAATTGAGAGAAAGAGGATTTGGCGTTAAAATCACCAGTATTGACAGTTAATCATAGCCTTCTGGCGATAGATCGGAAAGGTCTAGTGGACTTGCATCGAGTAATGTGCAACCCGGCATGCAAAGATTTTCACTGAACCCGTGACGATAGACAACTGCTCCACTGCCCCACTCGTTGATGTAGCGTGACATTTGAGATGCCATCTTTTTACGCTGAAACTTTACATCTGCGCCATAGAAATGTTTAGCATCTATCCAAGCGACTGGGTTGCCATTGATCTCAACATGGTCAAGGAACAAGATATCTGGGGTGGCGACAGGTCTGCCGTGTTGGGCTGATTGTTCGCGCACCATTTCCGGTTGACGTCGCAGTTTTACGCCCTGTTGTTCAAACCAATCCGAGAGGATATCCTCAAACTTATCCGCTTTGACCTGTACTTCGGATTGGTCTACATTTGAGACTCTATCCGCTGCCTCAGCCTCCTCGAATTCCTTTCTTTCACGTTCCGGCAATTTACTCGGTGAACGCAAACTTTCCTTGATTTTAGATTTGGACCACCTCAATTCTGCCAAAACAATTCTAAAGATATTCATCGGGGGGAAATCAAAACGTTTTGAAAGGTCAACAACACTGATTCCCTCTTTGTACAGACTTGCTAGTGCCTTGCTACGAGATTGTAATCGTCCGTGCCCATAAACAGTTTTTTGCTGCAATAATGCAGAACGAAGTGATAACGCTTGGTCCAGACTCATATCGTGCTGCTTAACAATTTCAGCAAGTTCATCCACTCTCTCAGTGTCCAGCCAACCAAATTCACCTTTGCGGATAACCTCGCCAGCCATTGCTGACTCTGCCTTTAGAGCAACAGGTAAGACCTTCCATTCAAATGAAAAGTGCTTTGGCTCCTCCATATCCTCTGGGAATGCGAGAGGTTTTGGGCTGGTTGTGAATCGGTTATTCGCTTGTGCGTTCATTTGCTTTATTTCAGCAACGTTTTTGCTCATTATCACACTTTTTAGAGTGGTGCCATAGCGTTTCGGAGAAGCGCTCTTGCCGCGATTAGAATTATTATTTCTATTCCGTTCTGAGTTTGGCTTAGACTTAGCCGAGTCTCTACCGGGGTCTTCGCTCATAACTATGGCTTTACGCCCACACTCCATGAAGACTCCCCAGTATTGTTGTTAAAACCGACAGAAAAGTGTAAATCACAGATAAGGCGATTTGATAAGTTCGCCGTTCTTGCAACACTTATGCGGTCTGTAACTATTTGCGTTACCATTGCCTTTTTGATGATATCAGTATCTCAATTGGCAATGATTGGGAACGAGATTGTTACGCCTTTGACTGAAAGTGACAAAGATACTACATTGAAGCAATTACAAAACTCTTATTCTTCAGAAAATAACTCTTCATTAGGGTGGTTTGCTCAAGCGGTCGGGCCTTATGAGGATTCAATAACTGATTCTATTAGTTTCGGAAATGGCACTACGGCAGTAGTTGGTTCATTCCAATCTCATATTGATTTCAATTATGATTTTCCTGGACTTCAATCTACTAGTGGGCAGAATGATATTGATTTTTTCATCGCTTGGCTAGATGAAAATGGCACATGGCTTGCAAATGTTGGAGGCGGAAGTCAAGGTTTTGATAAAGTTAATTCTATTGAGAAACTCTCTTCAGGAGATATTATTGTATCTGGAACCTATTGCTATAATACAGTTGAAAGTGAATGTGGTATGACTCTTGAAGGACTTGACCCACTGAATAAATCAGAAGACGGTGATGATGGTAATGTATTCCTTGCCCGTATGTCTTCGGCTGGAGTTTGGCAATGGGTCACTCAAATAGAATCCTCGCAGGAAGTATACGAATTTTCTTTGCTCGTCACTCCACAAGATGAAATTCATCTGGGTGCTATATTTACCGGAATGGTTGAATTTAACGGCCAAATAGTCCCCGGTGGCGACCAGCCGAGCCTATTAATTGCAATTTATGATGATCAAGGCCAAGCGAACGCCTCTCTCGGCAGCGTATCCCCACAAGGAATTGGATTTGTTGGAGAACTTTGTGCTGATGATGTGGGCAATACCTATGCAGTACTAAATTACATTGAGGAAATCTTGATTGGCCAAATAACGCTTTATGGAACTGGAGATTCTGAGATCGCTATTGCCCGATATAATTCTACAGGGTGGATTTGGGCACATAGTGCGGGTGGTTCCGAAGAAGACATTGCTTGGGATTGTGATGGAACTGATTCTGGTGTAATAGTTGTGGGTGAATATCTAGGCAATGCTAGTTTTGGTAATTTTTCTACACAATCAAGCCAATGGATTGATGGATATATTGCATCAATGAGTTCCGATGGTGAATGGCAATCACTTCAAAAAGTTAGCGGAATTGGCAGTGACAAGGTTAATTCGATATTAGTAAACCAATTCGATGAAATCACAATCGCTGGAATTACTTCAGGTGGATTGACCTTTGGACAAGATACTCTTCAGGATTTAGACGGTAATACAGATGTTTATCATTATGATGTATTTGTTGCACATGCTGATGTAAACTTGAATTGGCAATGGGCCATCATTGCAGGCGGTCTGGGTAGCGAAGAGGTTAATTCGTTGAATTCAGGTCCTAACGGGTCACCGATGCTCACTATTCAATTGTATGAAGATGGTATATTCGGCGAATATCAAGCCTATCCGGAAAATATGGATATTGGGGTTTGGTTATATGAAACTGATTTGGATGGAGATGGAATTGCTGATGGTGCTGATAATTGTCCGCGCTATAGTAATCCTTTGCAAGAAAATTACGACCAGGATAATACTGGGGATTTATGCGATATAGATGATGATGATGATGGCATCACCGATGTTGCTGACGATTGCCCGTATGGAATTACACAATGGCAAAGCAATCTTTCAACCGATCATGATGGCGATGGCTGTCAAGACTCCAGCGAAGACTATGATGATGATGAAGATGGTATTTTTGATACCAATGACCTTTGTCCGTTGGGACCAATCGGATGGGTTTCTAACCCAGAAGAGGATGTTGAACAAGATGGTTGCGCCGACATGGATACAGATGAAGATGGGTTTGTTGACCAGATGGATAACTGCCCTATGACATACAATCCACTTCAAACAGATTTAGATGATGACCAACAAGGAGATGTTTGTGATGATGATGAAGATGGTGATGGCATTCAAATTCCTCAAGACCTTTGCCCCCATGACCCTACTTTTTGGCAATCAAATCTACTGAATGATCATGATTCAGATGGGTGTCAAGACTCGGTTAATGATTTCAATGATGATGCAGATGCAATATTGGATATAAATGATGATTGCCCGATTGGATATCTTAATTGGGGTGATAATGCTAGTAATTTCGACCATGATGGAGATGGCTGCCATGACCAATTAGAGGATGATGATGACGATAATGATGGGTTTGTTGATGATAATGACAATTGCCCTAATGGAATTATTGGAGTCTCACAAGCCGGCCAAGACGAAGATTTGGATGGTTGTATTGATTCTGTCGAAGATGAGGATGATGATGGAGATGGGGTTGTAGATTTGGTTGACCAATGCCCCAGAACACCTAAACTAACCATGGTTTCTGGTTCCGGTTGCAGCCAATATCAATTAGATGACGACTTAGATGGTGTTGTTAACGCAGAGGATATTTGCCTAAACAGTAAACCGAGCGTTGCTGTTGATGGACAAGGCTGTGAGAAATTGGTATCAGGTCAGAATCCGCCTAAATCAGTGGAGGAGGAGTCACCATTCAATTTGACTAATTTCTTCTTTTTATTAGCCATTCTAATGGGGGTTGTTGCAGTATATATCTCCAATATGAAACCAAAGATGAACAATGCAACATTAGTACCGCCGGTCAATCCAATGGATTTCCAAGAATCTATGGCTGAAGTGAAAACATTGGAAACTGCAAGTCTTCAAGCACTACAATCTGTAACTTCTGCAGAAGAGTGATTCAATTGTAAACTACAACTGGGCCAAGAGGCATTGCTGAAGCTGCACGTTGAGTAGTATCTTGTGCGGATTCTCCGCTGACGAAAACTATGCTTTCAAGGCCTAAATCAGTAGTAATAAATTCACTTCGCGTTTGTAGTACTTCTAATTCATTCAACTCACTCAAAATAACAGCCCGTGATTCATCGTCCCACTTGAATAATTGTGGAAGCATTTTCTTGCCCCAATAACCCATAATCTCGCCTTTTCTCTGTCCCTGACAGATATCCATTTGCGATAATATTGGAATAAATGATTTTGGACTTCCTCCCGAGATGATGAAATCTAAAGCGGTCTTAGCCAATTCACGTTTCCATTGAGGACTGATTACCACTATTGCTGTGCGCGCTCCGTCATCCAAATGTCGCTCAGCAATAGTTTTGATTTTTCTAGCAGATTCCAAGAACGAACGCATGTATGCTTCTGCATCTAAAACAGATTGAGATTGCTTGCTTACATCTCCCGGGTGTTGGTATTGGGAAGCGGACACTAAATCTGTATTGCCTAATGACCGACCCCAATCTTCAGCCATATGCGGGGTCGAAATTGAAATCAAATGAGTCCATACTTCAAGTAATTCGCGGCCAACTATTGGATTCAATCCGCCTCGACGAATATACCAATTGATATCTTTTGTAATCTCATAATGTGAAATTTCAACAGCACGACGTAAATCATATGCATCCATTGCTTGTTGAAATTCACAACTGCGCTGGCATATTCTTGCTCGCAGCCACTCGTCCATTGCCGATTCGCCTCCATCCCAGGAGAGAATCGTTTCAGGCATATTGCGCAGAGATTGCATAACTCTGTTATTTGATTCCAATGCGCTGTCAGACCAATCCATTCCAGCAGTTGGATTAGCCGCGAAGAGAATGAATAATCGAACAGTATCTGCACCGACTTTCTCAATCATCTCTTCTGGAGAAATTGTGTTGCCGTGCGATTTACTCATTTTAGCACTACGCTCTCCTAATTCCGAATTACATTGCGGGCAAGGAGAGCCCGCGTGATCTACTGATAGCGTGATGGAACATGTGTTGCACCAAGGTGCACCCATGTTTACCATTCCCTGGCATAACAACTCATTGAATGGTTCATCGATATCATGAAGTCCTAAGTCACGTAATGCTTTTGTCATAAAGCGAGCATAAATCAAATGCATTTGTGCATGCTCAATACCACCACAATAGAAATCTACATTCATCCAATGGTTAGCAGCAGCCTTTTCAAAACATTTCTCATCATTTAAGGCGTCAGTGAATCGTAAGTAATACCAAGAAGAATCCATGAATGTATCCATGGTATCGGTTTCTCTTCTCGCATCTTTACCACACTTAGGACAATCTGCAGCTAAGAATGATTCAGACGTTTCCAGTGGATTACCGTGTCCAAAGGTAACATCTCTCGGCAATTCAACAGGAAGGTCGGATTCGGGAACAGGTACAGCGCCACAGTCAGTACAGTGAATTACTGGAATCGGAGTACCCCAATAGCGCTGACGGGAAACCAACCAAGGTCTAATTTTCCATTGGACTAAACCTTCTCCCTTATCGTTTTCTTCAAGTTTGGAAATAACAGCTCTTTTTGCTTCTTCTCCGAATAATCCATCGAAACCGTCTAATCCCGAATTTGTCATCCAGCCTAATTCGGTTTTTGCGTTGTTTAATTCCTCTTCACAACTTGCATTCTCTTGCATAACAAGAACTTGCTTAATTGGAATATTGTATTGTTTGGCGAAAGCAAAATCACGTTCATCGTGGGCTGGAACAGCCATAACAGCACCTGTACCATAGGTGGCGATGACGAAGTTTCCAACCCATATTGGAACTAGTTCACCAGTAAGGGGGTGGATGGCATTTCTTCCCAGTGGCACACCTTTCTTGACCTTCAACATCTTCTCTCTATCAAAATCAGACATTGAGGCTACTTCATTTTTCAATTGCTTCCAACCTTCTTCGTATTGAGAACCTTCAACTAGGATTTGAGAAAGGGGATGCTCGGGTGCAAGAGTCACAAATGTAACCCCGAATAATGTGTCAGGTCTTGTCGTGAACACTCTAATTTTTTCATCACTACCTTCGATAGCAAATTCAATTTCAGCACCTTCTGAACGACCCAACCAATCCTGCTGTAGAGATTTGACATTTGCTGGGAATGAAATCGTTTCCAATCCATCTAGTAATTCCTGAGCGTATTTTGGAGTATCCAAGAACCATTGGCTCATGTCCTTCTGCCTCACATTACTAGCACAGCGCCAGCAGCGGCCATTTTTGACTTGCTCATTAGCCAATACAGTCTCACATGAATCACACCAATTGACCGGAGCATACTTCTGGTAAGCTAGTCCATTTTCTAAGAATTTGGTGAAAAACCATTGGTTCCATTTGTAGTATCTTGGATCATGACTCATGACCATCCGCCGCCAATCATAAGAGAAGCCCATTCGCTTAATTTGCTCAGTTATACTTTCCATATTTTTTTGAGTTATGTCATGCGGATGTATTCCTTCTTTTATCGCTGCATTTTCGGCTGGCATACCGAATGAATCGAAACCTATTGGGTATAGAACATCAAATCCCATCATTCTCTTGTAGCGGGCTACTGCATCGCCAATTGAATAATTTCTAACGTGGCCCATGTGCATTTTACCAGATGGGTATGGGTACATTTCTAGACAGAAAAATGGAGGCTTTTTATGATCTATATCTGTTTCAAATATATGGTTGTCTGCCCACTTTTGCTGCCAAGCAACTTCATCACTTGGAGAAAATTCGTCGGACATGAAAACACCCGCCCCCATAGGGGGCGAGTCTGCGAGTGATACCACATTCTTGAATGCGACTCTTGATGAGGTGCATCCGATGTGCCTTATTCATGGGTAGAGAAATCTCCGTACGCTGTCCGGTGAGGATAGATTTGGCAGGTGGCTGGAGTGATGTTCCAGCGTATTGCAATAGTAAAAGTGGAGAAGTGGTTAACGTTGCAATAAATCACTATGTAACTGCAAAAAAAGTAGTCGACCAAAATAGAAAAATGACAGTTCAGTATTCGACCGAAACGCCAATCGGTTCTGGTTTAGGGACTTCGGGGGCGATGAATGTGGCTTTGTTAGCCGCTATTGCTGGAGAGGGAAAGGAACTTGGAGAAATAGCTGAGTTAGCCTTTCAATTTGAATCTCTATTAGGAAATACTGGTGGGCGCCAAGACCAATGGGCCAGTGCATTTGGCGGCATTAATCATTTGACATTTAAAGGGGATAAGGTGGAGATTAAGCGATTGAACCCCTCCACACAATTCTGTGGATGGCTGCAAACCCATCTGCTATTATTTGACACCAATATCCAGCATATTTCAGGAGAGATACATAACAATATTTGGCAACAATTTCACGACCATAATCAACAGGTAATACAAGGACTGGACCTGATAAGAGATGCTGGTTTAGCGATGGCTAGCGCCATACATGACGAGGATAGTTCTCAAGTTGTTAATTCGATTAGAATGGTGATGTTAGGGATTGATCTAATCGATGAAAAATTACATGACCCGTTTCGTGAGACTCTGATTCCTTTAGAAGAAATTGGTTCTGTATTGGCTTGGAAAGCAATGGGTGCTGGAGGAGGGGGAATAGTCGGGGTATTGGTCGAAGATGGCGAGCAGGCAAAATCCTCACTAATTCAAGCGACCGAGTTGGCAGGATGGGCGCAATTGCAATGGGAAATTGAATACACGGGAATTAATCAACAATCGTGAATCAGTTTTCCTTTGAAAAATCACCATTTGTTTCCAATAAGAAAATTGCTTCCCTTGTCAATTTGTATCTATTACGCATACCCATCTTTCTCTTTTCAACAAGTCCAAACTTCTGTAAAGTTCGTAAATGATGTGAGACTAATTGTTGTGATTTGTCTAATCTATCGGCTAATTCGGATTGGGTTGGGAAGTCGCCTAGGGTTCCATCATTATCCAGTAGAGAGAGTATCTTACCTTGTAGACTATTTGGGTCTGGTGATAATGGTGGTACTGGTAATATATCATCGGTCATATGTGGCTGCAGTTGATTTGTTAATGGATAGAAGCGGACTAAGCGGCCATCCTTTCTACGCCAAATACTCTCTTCGTTTTCTAGGATACGAAGATGGTGGGTGATTTGCCCATTAGACATTTCCAAAGCGCCCATCAATGCACGGAAGTGGCAACCAGGGTTTGCGGTTAAGTATCCCATAAGACGCCCTCGTTGGAATCTTCCATCGGTGGTCTCATGTGTTCTACCAATTAGTCCAAGGAACCATAATCCCGCAGCCGTTGATGGTATTCGTATTGATTCGGTATTGAAAGTAACCATTACTAGCATCGATAATAATGAAGCCGTCGAAGCGATGATAAGAATTGTAGGTGCGATTGTAATTACTTCTTCTTGAACTGCTGTTGCTATCGTTTTATCTTCTTCTGCATCATCAATTACAATGAGTTGTTCAGGGCTCTCACTTTCAACGCTTGTAACTTGTATACTTGCAACGTTGAAATTCTGGCATTCTGGCGCTACTAGAGCATTTTGAACTTGATAAGCTCCATTCCATCCTTGCTGAGGCATCCAGCCACCTACAGCGCGGCTGAGAAGAATCTGCCCTTCTTCATTGGAATTGAAAATCCAACAGGTTCCACTTTCGGTAATTACTCCACTCCAGAATCCAGTCAATAGCCGCGGATTAAATGTTTGTTGGGTTTCTGTGTTGTCCACTGTAAAACTTTGTTGGGATTCAGAAAGAGGCCATGAAAATTCAATTTGGACCAAACTAATCGGGTCGGTTTGTAATTCGATTTTAAGAACATAATTTCCATCTGGAAGATCGTTTTGCATCATATCAATCATCGCAACGCTATCAAGATTCATTGTAGGATGTTTACCAAATCCTTCATGTTTTAGAAGTGTTAACTGTCCATCTCTATCATCACAAAGTGAATGACGGCGGTGAACTTCATTCCCTGAATCATCATAAATCTTTGTCGAAATGGCACAAGGTCCAACCCACCTCATCTCTACTTCACTAATTTTTGGAAGAAGGTCGAGGGTTATGTCCAAATTGTTATTAGAAGAACTAATATGAGTCACTATTTCCATATCTAGAGGGGATGAACAATCAGTAGCACTCAGTCTTTCATAAGTTATTTGATGAGAAGAAAATGCATAGTATTCTGGTATTTCCACTATCATGGTGTATATGCCAGAAGGAACTTCACAACCCTGTAAATCTGTGAAAGACCAATCGACTAATCCAAACACGAGTTGCTCATTGCTGCTGAGCACATTGTCAACTTCAATTTCACTACAAGTTTTAGTCATCCTTGAATCAAAGACAATTCTGCCGCGGTCGTCTATTATCCACATTTCTGCCTTGCAGGTATTTGTGAATGTCAGCACTCTTTCGCTTTCACCGATATTTGTTAGTAGTAAAGATGATTCAAATATCTCGCCTTCGGAGAATATATTATCATTGGATTGGAGAACAATATCGGTTTGTAAGCCATTAGTTATTTCTTCAATACCATCAATACCGCTTTGTGAAATATTGACAATGAGGCTCTGATTGAGAGATTTACCGACGTTAAATATTTCAATATTCAAGTCACCGCTATTTGTTTGCGAAGCAGGAATTAAGATGCTGCCCAACAAGACCTGCTCTCCCGCAGTAAGATTATTACGCTTGGAAAAGCATGGCAATTGCAGAGTTGTAGTATCGCCTATCTGTGAAATTAATTTACAAGCGGATTCACTCGGAAGTGTAACAGAGTCTTTACTCGGGTTATACAATGAAACTCCGAGAATCAAATTTTGATCATCGAGTATTACCTGTTGGCGATTACTGATGGTCAATACCAATTCTAATTGTTGGGGAGTATCGAGTGAAGTTTGAATTTCTACTTCTACAGAATCACTCAAATCAGTAGTAGGGTGGACTGCTTTGAGTGTGTAAAGTCCAGAAGGTGCATAAATCCCTGCCGAGTCCTTCAAATCCCAATTCAATCCGCTGAATTGTTTTACCTCTCCACTTTCAAAATCAATGCTTTGCGATTGTCCACGGCAAGAATTTAATCCATCGTAAACCAACTCTTGATTTGAGTTGATGACTTGAATTATTACATTACATGAAGGGTCATTAGCGATGCTTTGCGCTGCCCCGTCATTAACGAGGTTGGCGAATAGTGAAACGATATCACCTTGCTGATACCAGTCTTTAGCGCTGGCTTCATCAATTTGTATTTCGAGGTGCATTTGGCTGCCTTCTGAAGTAACAGCAGTGCTGAAAGCGGAGATAACCAGCAGCGCCAGCAGCAGCAAGACTTGCGGTTGTATCATCCTCCCCATAGGGGAGACAGTATCGCTCATCACTTGAAAGGCCAGCGGTGCATGGCATGTGTGAATCCGATGCTAAATCATTCACCGAAGGTAATCCTTGATAATGAGGAAATCACTGTACTGCAAGCACAATTAGGTGAATGGGACAACCTAAATCACCTACTCATATGTAAAAAAACCAGAGATGCTGTAATCATCGATCCATTTGATGGCAAATATTGGCACGATGTATGCAATGAAAATGGCTGGAGGTTGTCTTCTGCTTGGCTAACACACAGCCATTGGGACCATACCAAAGGTGTTGAAGAAGCTCAACAAATAGGCGGAGACAATTTCGAGATTTCAATTCATCAAAATGAAATGCAACGCGGCTGGCAAGGTCCGCATACCAATTTGCTAACCTGTGCTGAAATGAGTGCTGAGAAAGTGGTGGTTGGTCAACTGAGTTTTATGGCACATTGTACGCCTGGGCACACGCCTGGACATACCACTTTCATTGGTCATGGTCTTGTTTTATCAGGTGATTGTTTATTCCTTGGAAGATGTGGTCGCTGCGATTTATTCGGAGGAGATGCGACTAAACAAAGGCAAACCTTGCGCTATTTGCGCGAGGTTCTTACAACTTTAAAGCCGAGTGATATCGTGCTACCAGGCCATCAATATGCGTTAGAAGATGGAACATTACCCTCGATGATGGACGTTGGAAACCTATTACTCACAAACTCTGCGATATTGGCTGTTGATGATGACCAAGCATGGGATTCACTCGATTTCCTTGCCTTTGATGACAGCATGGCTGAAAAGGCTAGACGCCAAAAAACAAGGAACCAATAATCACAAATTATCTAGGTCCATCATTGTTGGAATCGCAGCATCTTGTTGTGTTTGCTGATTTATCTCATGCTGCTTCCATTGCGGAACTGCGACTTCTTGGGCTTGCGATGGCAGTGCTAATCCATTCCATCCCAATTCTCTCGCTTTGTCAAGTTCACCTTGGTTGACATAATGCTCTACCCAAGTTTGTCGGCGTTGTTCTTCATCAGCAAACGCATCGTCAACCAATTTCTCATCCGCTCTCTCACGGCTGAGTTTCTTCTTTCCGGCCGCCTTAGCGACTTGTGCGACAAATATCAAAGCCAAGAGGAAGGCAATTACTCCACCCATAACCGTCAATAACTCGGTATTCACTGCTAGAGAAGTCTCCTCTATGTTATCGCTGTTAATGCTCGGATCTGTTTTTATTGTGCACTCTTGGCCAAACGAACCGCTTAAAATCTCAGGGTCCCATGGACAAGGGTCCTTTGAATTTTGAATGCCGTCATTATCGAAATCAGGGCAACCCCAATCCAAATCTAAGGCTGGGTTTCCAACCGATGTTCCTGCTTCTTTACGGCATCCATCAGGTTGCCATGAATCCATAATCGGTAGTGGACCTAGTTCACCATCGGGGTCATATTTTGCTTCATCACCATAGCCGTCACCATCAAAATCATTCCATTGTGATGGGTGAAGAGGGAAGGTGTCAGGTTGGAAGAAACTGGTAAGATTGTCACCCCATCCATCTCCGTCCATGTCCGACCATTGGTCGGAAATTTCTGGGAATGCATCTCCTCTTTGTTCTCTGATATTCAATAAAATTCCTGGATAATCGAGGTCTTCAATTGTAGTATTGGTGTAGAAGTAATTGTCTCCAAATCCATCGCCATCGGTATCGAGCCATTGTTCTTGGTCTTCAGGGAATGCATCATCGACATCAGCCCAACCATCAAAGTCGTAGTCAGGGCAACCGTGACGATTGTTTTCAAATGAGGACCCTGCCTCATCTATACATTCATCTCCTGAAGGAACTCCTTGGTTATCGCCATATCCATCACCATCGATATCAGCCCATTGGAATGGGTCTTCGGGGAATGCATCTTCGGGGTCTGTGAATCCGTCCAAATCAGTATCTGGACATCCTCTTGTGACCGGGTTTGTAGAACTTCCATCCTTTAATGGGCATACATCTCCTTCAACCCCGTCGAGATTATCGCCGTATCCATCGCCATCACTATCAGCCCATTGCGTAGCATCATTGGAGAATTGGTCTCCATTTAATCCACCTGGATTATCGCCATATCCATCACCATCAGTATCTTTCCATTGGGATGTATCATCTGGGAATGCATCAGGATTAGAACCATTTGGATTATCTCCTCGGCCATCACCATCTCTATCAGCCCACTGGCTTGAATCATCGGGGAATGGGTCACCAGCATTGGAATAGCCATCACCATCGCGGTCTGAACAACCAATGCGATCTACCGTTGAAGTGCCTGCCTCATTAGGGCATTCGTCTGCATTATTTCCAGTTCCGTTAGAACCGTATCCATCGTTATCTTCATCACACCATTGTGTAGGGTCATTAGGGAATGCATCAGCACCATAACAATCTGTAGTAGATGGCCAATTAGCATCTGGGTTTGACCATCCATCGCCGTCAGAATCTAAACAACCTAAGCGGTCGTATTCAGAATCTCCCCAAATAGTCGGGCAACCATCAGGACGATCGCTTAGTTCATTATCACCAATCCAATCACCATCAGTATCCATCCACTGGTTTCTATCCAATGGGAAAGTATCAATTTTATTTGCTACAGAAACCAAATCACCTGGCCATTGCGTCGGCCTGATAGTCAACCAAGAAGCATTAACGAAATTATCACCCCAGCCATCACCATCGGTATCATTCCACTGTGTAATATCATTAGGGAATGAATCTCCAGTTTGACCAACTCTTAGTAGGTTAGATGAATTTAATGTGTAATGAGTTCCTTGAATGTTGTTATCTCCAATTCCATCTCCATCGCTATCAAGCCATTGAGTGCCATCATTAGGGAATGTGTCAGCACCCTCGGCAATAGTCCATCCAGCGCCTTCATCTGAGTATCCATCGCCGTCTGTATCAAGGCAACCAAATCGGTCTTGAGTTGAATTGCCCCATGTTGTAATACAAGCATCAGGTTGGTTTGCAGGCGCTTGGTTATCTCCAAAGCCATCACTATCAGTATCATCCCATTGTGTGCCATCTGTAGGGAATGCATCTACGATTCCATCGCCTTGGTCTGTAGTATTATATCCGTCATTATCTTCATCTAAATCCGCATACCAGTAGTATAGGCCTTCAAAATTACGGCTAACAGTAGTAACGATGTGCATTCCATCAGGATGCCATGAGATTCCGCTGAAGGAGCCACAAGGATTTCCTTGCCACGAATTGCAGCCCTGTGAAGGTTTGAAGTCAAATGTATCGACACCTAATCCACTATCTGTTTGATAGACAAAGGCTGTTGAGCCACTCGCTTGGTAATATCCAAGTCCGAAAACAACTTGACTACCATCTGGTGAAAAGTCAACTGAAGCACAACTAGTTGTATGTGTTTTTATCCATTGTTGAGTCCAAGAATTTCCATTTACTTTCATCATTTGAATCTTAGAATTGCCATTATCATATCCTATACATAGCGCGATGTAATTCCCATCAGGGGACCAAGCGATCCCATAAACAGGGGCACTAGGTCCGGAATTTGAATAGGCTTGAGCTCCGGATGAAGTGTTGACGGTGAACCAATCTCCGTTCCCACCTAAGGCCAACATGCTTCCATCAGGTGAGTATGCGGCATCATAAAATCGGTCTTCGCCGCTTGGATTATATGATGCCTCTTGTAATCCGCTTGAGACATTTATTATTTTCGCTTGACCATTGGTTCCAGAGTTTCCTGAACGACCGATTACTACGGCCAGTGTTTGGCTATCTGGTGAAAATTCAACATCGTTAACATAATCACCACTACCGACGTCAACACTAATTTCGCCATTGACGCTAGTGAAATTGCCAGCATACCAGATATTTATTGCATCATTACTTAATCCTGCAGCAATGTAATTTCCATCCGAAGAATAAGCCACGCTTGTACCGGTATTGCTTGAGCCAAGACTGACCGATAGGACATTGACGAATGTAGTTGAATTCCACTTTCTTACAAATGTGCCATCTTCAACGGTAACTAAAAATTCACCCGTTGGAGAATAATCGATATCGCGGTAGTCGTTCTGTGAGGTTAACACATATTCGGTTTGGAAATTCGGATTCGGAGTTGTCCATCCATCCGCGATGTCTGATTTTCCATCGCCATCGCGGTCCGGGCAACCAGTTCTGTCAATAGATGATGTGCCACTGGCTCTAATACAATCGTCAAACGTATCGTCAGTTCCATCCATATCGGTATCAAATGCAGTAGCAAAAGGCAGGAACAGCATTGATATCATGGTTAGCGTTAACAAAATGCTAATTTTCTTGTCATAACTGCCACTCATACGACTGCCCCTTAGTTTGCCATCATGGTTCCATAAAAGGCTTTGTGGTTATATTGCTCATGTAAATTCGTCTGGATTCAGTCAGATGAGCGAATGGTTCATGGCCAAATTACCCAACCGCAACCTATGAGCGGTGGCTTGCCGAAGGTCAATATTGCAGTCGCAGACCGCGTATTGCTACACCTTCTTCAACAAGATCATCAAGCGGATAGATACGTTGTATCCTATGCTTTGACCCGTCCGGGGATTGCAGATGCATGCGCGCAGCATCCTCCAAATGTTAGCCGTTCGATGAGAGACCTCCTAAAAAATGAGTATGTTACCGAACATACCCGTAGTATTCGGGGTGATGATAGGCGGCAAAAAACATGGCAATTGACTAACTTAGGCCGTGTTTTCGCAAAAAATAGAAAGGACGAATTAGGCTTAACCAAAGTCTTGCTGAGAGATGTTGAAGGAGATTTACTTGAAGTGGAAGCAAAACAAGCACCAACAAGAATTTCTGCTGATATTTCCATACTACAAGTTTTGCTTCATGCTCAACACGAGGGGATTCTAACTTTCGGAGATATCCGTTTTGGTAAAATTAGTCAAGGCGACTCCGACGACATGCCAAAACCAGGCAGACTTACTCCCCTCGTAGGCGCACATGCAACATATCACACCGAGCCTCCAATCACTCGCCCTGTCCATGGCAGAAAAGATGAGGTCGCAGAATTGGATAGTTGGCACTCGCAAAGAAAACCTTGCGCTGTAGTACATGGTATTGCAGGAATTGGTAAATCTACCTTAGTTGCACATTGGTTACAAAAAAGAATGGAGACCGATCCAAATATTTCAGTTTGTTGGTATCCATGTCAACCATGGGATACAGCACTTGGTTTGGCGACAAGTCTCCTCCATAGATTCGGAATCGATGAATCACACGACCCTTACAACCTGATAGAGACATTACCGTTAACCCCAGGTGCAAAAATGGATGTTGACACTTGGAGACGGAGATTGTTGACTTACCTAACCGATGCAAATACCATCAGAGAGCGCTTCAATAGTGAAAAAGGTGGCCCTCCTCCTTATTGGTTAATTGTAATAGATGACATTCATCACATCATTGATGAAGCAAGAGATTTGTTAGGGGCTTTGATACAAATTTCTAAGAACACTCCGTTGAGATTATTATTTATTAGCAGAACGACCCTAGATCTCTATGATAGAAGGGACGTTCATACAAGAGATGTTGTGAAAGAACTTGCATTGAGCGGATTGAGTCTAGAAGAAACTGGCAATTGGTTGGATGAATTGGCCAATGAATCGTCACTTGAGGTCGATGAAATACATGCTGCCACTGGCGGGCATCCTCTCGCCTTGGAACTACTGGAACTTTATGGAAATCCCACTCATGGAGATTGGTTAAGATTCTTGGATGAAGAGATTATTACCCACTTACCAGATGGCGAAAGAGAATTATTACTGACCCTTGCTGTTGCCAAAAAACCTGTTGCGTGGGCCAAATTAGCAAAGGCCGTTGGATGGGAAGGCGTTCCTCCAGAGAACCTGATATCTCACGGATTGTTGTTGGAATTGGAAGAGGGGATGTGGCTTCATGAAGCAATGCGCGAGCGCTTGTTAAGAGATGTAGGGAGCGCTCAGAATGAGCGCAAAAAACAATTGGATTGATGATTAGAAATCGTCAGCCGACATGTGTTGGTCGATCCATTGCAAAAGTTTAGCTTTTGGTAATGCGCCAGCCTTATTAGAAACCAATTTACCATTATTATAGAGATATAATGCAGGTATTCCTCGAACTCCAAGTTTTCCAGCGGTCAATGAATTTGTATCGGTGTCAACCTTTGCGATGATTATTTCTCTTTCTTTTGCAACATCAGCAAGAATTGGTGCTATTGCCTTACAAGGACCACACCAAGCTGCCCAAAAATCAACAAGTACCCAACCGCCTTCGTTGATTGTTTCATCGTATGTTCCATCTGTTACTGCTCTAACCTCACCCATTGGCTCACCCATCAATATCTCAATGCGGGGGTTTTATGAGTCTTTGCACGACAGATTTAGCATATTATTGCAAAAAATGCTGGAAAATACTCGCGGCAGCCTAATGAGAAGCCGCCGCTTGGCTCGCTTTGAGGGAGAATATTGATTATCGCACCCAGTGTTTTGACGTCGGACTTGAGCGATTTGGCAAACGCATGCCAAAAAGCGGTAGATGCAGGTCTTGATTGGCTTCATTTGGATGTCATGGATGGTAACTTTGTGCCAAATCTAACCTTTGGCCCGCCTGTAATCAAGGCATTGAGAAAGGCACTTGGAGAAGGTCCAGTGTTTGATGCTCATCTAATGATTACAAATGCCGAACAATCATTCCAACAATATATTGATGCGGGATGTAACCACATTTCAGTCCATGTTGAAGCAGTAACTCACCTTCACCGCTTAGTCACCGCGATTAGAGAGGCTGGAGCGAGTGTAGGTGTTGTACTAAATCCTGCAACTCCGATAGACGCGGCCCTTGAAGTTCTTTCTGAAATAGATTTGATTTTGATAATGAGCGTTAATCCTGGCTTCGGCGGTCAATCTTTTATCCCAACGGTTGAAAGGAAAATCCGCAGGTTAAATGCCGCAATACAAGAACAAGTTTCTGCGGGAGGTCGCCCAGTTCAGATTCAAGTTGATGGTGGAGTAAAAGCACACAATATTGCAATGTTAAGAGATTGGGGGGTGAGCAATTGTGTTGTAGGCTCAGGTCTATTCAATGATTCACGAGCCCTAGTGGACAATCTTGCCATTATTCACAAAGCCCTAGAGTGAGAGGAGTTTTTGAAATGCGCATTTTGATTGCGTCAACCCTTTACCCAATTCCAACGAATGTTGCAAGGGGTACTTTTGTCGCAGATCATGTTGATGCATTAAAAAAATCAGGACATGAAGTAAGAGTATTAAATCCACTTCCGCGTATGTTGAGATATTACGAAACTGGCCGTTCAACATTAACAGGAGTAGCCAAGGCACCAACATTTTATGAGTATGGAGGGGATGAAATATTCTCTCCAAGATACTGGGCTTTTCCAGAAAGCCCCTATCCAGCATTTACAATTTCAAGCATTAAGCGACGCAGCAAAGACATCGAAAAATGGTTGGCTGATTGGCGCCCAGAAGTAATAATTTCTCACACATTATGGCCCAGTGCAATCTTAGCAACCCATCTTGCAAAGAGATGGAATGTCCCCTGCGTAGGTGTCGTTCATGGCTATGATTTCGATGTAGCCCTCTCGCATAAAAATACTAAAAAATCGCTACAACAAATACTAACAAAACTAGACCATCTCGTATTAGTGTCTAATCGTTTGAAGGATATCGCCATCTCCAATGATTTCAGCGAAGAAGACTGCAGTGTCATCCCATGCCATGTTTCAGTAGAAAATGAATGGCTCAAAGATATCAAGAATTGGCGAGGTCGGTGGCGTAAAGATAAACTTGATTTACTATTCCCTGGCGATGCTAGACGTCCAGAAAAAAACCATTACTTAGCACTGAAAACCGGTGAAGAATTAGAACGAAGAGGTTGGGTTGTAGGTATCACAACACTGAATCAACAACCGCGCAGTATCGTCTGGGATAGAATGCTTGTAGCATCGGTTACTCTGATAACTTCCAAGAGAGAATCCGGCCCACTGGTCGCACGGGAATCAATAGCCTGTGGAACTCCTGTTGTTGCTGTTGATGTCGGTGATTTGAGCGAATGGCTTCCTAGTAAATTCATCTCTCAAGAATACGATGAGTTGAAGTTGGCCGATGCGGTTGAGAATGCAATCGCAGCGGACTGGAAAAAGGACAAAATAGTACTACCTGAGCGCTTTAGCATCACGCATTGTCAAGATTCTTGGGATTCACTTTTAGAATTATTAGTGAACAAATGAAGTAGATTGCTGGTAATGAAGCACCGATAATAAAGTCCCTATTGTATAGTGAATAAGTTGCGATTGCTACCGATGAAATCAATACAATCCATGCGCTCATATTGTCCTTGACAAGGGGCCAAGAGCGACTTAAATGGATGGAAAGTATTAGCAAGAAAAGCGAAGTAATCGATGAAGCGAGGGCTGCGGAAGCAATCGCTTGTGTTATGCCTACTTTGGAGAAATGTGAAATTAAGACCCATCCAACTAGACTACCGAATACCACTACCAGTAAAACGAATAAGGTGAATTTCCAAGGTTTTTTTCCAGCCTTTAAAGCGGTGTAAAAAGGAGTGGCCAATAACGTCATTGACCATCCAAATAAGAGTATGAAAAAGATGTCAACTGCCGATGCACCTAGACTTCCATCGGTATATTGTAACGGGAATGCAATCGGCAAAAGCAACCATACGATGATAGCACCGCAATAAAATCCAATCGGCATAAGATTGAAACAAAAATGCATTGACTTGACCATTTCCGATTTGAATGCAGCGTCATCATCACGAACATTACCGAGTAC
>Ga0307985_10000123_pt1 | contig 42793 bp, 34 predicted proteins | sample EllFjometageno80_FD_203155 | JGI IMG/M metagenome (GOLD analysis project Ga0307985, IMG submission 203155) | Marine microbial communities from Ellis Fjord, Antarctic Ocean - #80 | ecosystem: Environmental > Aquatic > Marine > Unclassified | place: Southern Ocean | collected 2014-10-09 | reverse complement strand
ATACTCAAGTAGCTCTTCTCTCATCGATACAGCCGCTGACCATGTAGAAAGGGCAGCCGTAAATTGATTTCTAATTGTAAATGGAAATTCTAAAACCCCGTTATCACTTTCTTGTGCGTGCCCTCTTGAACTAGCTTGTTCAAAAAGAATTCCCACCGCACCGTTGATATCTGGAAATGTGGAGCCTTTCCCATAATAAAAGTCATCATAACCTTCTTTGGTATAATAAAGAGAGCCAATATTATCTAATGCTGCTGCATGAAATGCGCCTATTTTTTCAGTTAACTCCTGGTTTTTGTCAGGGGTTAAAGGATGCGTTCTTGAAGGAACACCGGGTTGAAAAAAGAAAGAAGAGTTTGTACCCATTTCATGGTGATCCGTTAAGACGTTGGGTTTCCACTCATGGTATTTGACAATTCTATTCCTTGATTCAGGCTGCTGAAGTGGTAGCCAATCTCTATTCAAATCAAACCAATAATGATTGGTACGACCACCTGGCCAAACTTCCGAATACTCTCTGTCATTTGGGTCTGGATTGATATTTTTACTCTTGTGCATATTTGCCCAAGTAGAGAATCTTGTTAATCCATCAGGATTGTATGAAGGGTCAAAAAGAACAACAGTGTTTGCCAAAGCCTCTTCAATCAAGGGCCCTTGTGCAGCAGCCATATAATATATTACCGCTAGTGAAGCATTTGCACCACTTGGTTCATTGCCGTGAATACTGAAACCCATATATATTACTGCTGGCATCTTAGTGATATCTAATTTGTCAGATTCATTTGGATAAGTCAACCAAACATGATCGGTGCGGATTTTATTAATATTTGAATGATTGGTTGGAGTAGTAACAGTTAACAATAACTGGGGACGGCCTTCATGTGTTACACCTGTTTCTTCAATTGTTATTCGATCTGAAGCGGCTGCAACGGCTCGCATATAATAGACTAATTTATCATGCGTGATGTGCCATTCACCTACTTCATGACCAATGACTGATTTTGGTGTTGGTATGTTAGGATCATACGTTACGTCCTGCGGTAAATAATAGGACAAATCAATTTGTGCATCTGCCTGCCTTTCGACCAGAAAAATCAGGAGAATAACTAATAAGTAACTTATTCGCTTCATGTTGTTAAGTACCTCGGTTTTTTCAAGACGGTTAAGATAGCCAATCCCTGTCTTGAAACAAAAAGAAAACCCTGCTGATAAAACGCAAGAATAAGTGAGATTTTATAAAAATATTTTGATTAATTTCACAGACCCAAGCAAGAAGTAAACACCCTTTACTTAGGACCTGAAATGGTTTAGACTAACTGAAAAACGGCAATACTTTGTGACGTTAATTTTGAGAAATTAGGCCAATAGTTGGTAAAATTTACTAAGTTTTTACTTTGTAAAGTGCTGAAATTTAACAACTAATGTTCTGAATTTTGTCAATGTTAACTTAATGTTAACAATTAGATCTAATGTTATTATAAAGATAATATAGGTCAGATATTCACTGCTTATTTACTACTAGTTTTGCTCGCTTACAGGTATAAATATCTATAAAATCAATTACAAACAATTAACCATTAAAAATTAATTATGAGGAAACATTTACTAGTCATTGTGACTTTTGTGTTTGCTTTAACTTCCGCTTTCGCGCAAAGTGGGACAGTTAAAGGAAGACTGCTAGATGCAGAGAATGGCGAGGGTGTTTTTGGTGCCACTGTTTTTGTACAGGGAACAACCAAAGGTGCTCTTACTGATGTTGACGGTAACTTTAGAATTGGCGATTTGTCAGGTGAAGTAACTTTAAAAATCAGTTATGTCGGTTATGAAACCGTTGAAATTACGAGAGATATATCAGGTGAAGTTGATTTGGGTGATATCCAATTTAAATCAACATCGATCGGATTAGGTCAGGTCGAAGTTATTGCTTCTGTGGCTATCGATAGAAAAACTCCTGTAGCGATATCTACAATAAATGCTGCTCAAATTATTGAGAGAGCAAGTAATCAAGAATTTCCTGAATTGCTGAAATCGACACCAGGCGTGTATGCAACTAAAGCAGGTGGAGGTTTCGGAGATTCAAGAATTAACCTAAGGGGTTTTAATTCTACTAACGTAGCTGTCCTTATAAATGGTGTACCTGTAAACGACATGGAGAATGGTCGTCTTTATTGGTCTAACTGGGCTGGCCTTACTGATGTTACGAGATCTATGCAAGTACAAAGAGGACTTGGTGCATCTAAAGTAGCTGTGCCTTCAATTGGAGGAACAATCAACATTTTAACTAGCGGTGCGAATGCTAGAAAAGGTGGTAATGTGTCGTTTACTACTGGAAACAATGGTTACAGCAAAGCTTCATTTTCTCTTTCTACTGGACTTACTGAAAAGGATTGGGCTGTTTCAATTGCTGCTGCCAAAACAACAGGTAATGGTTATGTGGATGGGACTTGGTTTGAAGGATATAATTATTTCTTCAACGTCACTAAGAAAATAAATGAATCTCATACACTTTCCTTGACAGGATTTGGTGCTCCACAAAAGCACGGTCAGAGACAATCTCAAGCGAGTATTGATTACTGGAGAGCTGCTCCAAATACTAAAACATTCAACCCTGATTATGGAATAATGAATGGCCAGATTAAGTCGGTTGAAGATAATTTCTTTCATAAGCCTCAATTCTCGTTGAATCATTATTGGACTATCAATGAGAAATCTGATTTATCTACAGCTGTTTACTATTCTTCCGGTACTGGAGGAGGTGGTGGTAACCTTGGGTTTAGCAATATTACTGCACCAAGAACTGCTGGAACTTATAGCCCAATTGATTTTAATGCATTGATCGGACAGAATAACAATCAAGATGGATCTGCTAATGTAGCGTTAAGAGCTTCACATAATGACCATGATTGGTTAGGTGTATTGAGTACTTACACAACTGAGTTAAGTGAGAACTTTACTTTATTAGCTGGTCTCGACCTTAGAACTTATGAAGGACGTCATTATAGAACGATCACTGATTTGTTAGGTGCTGAGTATTATGTAGATGCAAGATCGGATGTAAACAACCCAAATAAAATTGTTAGAGTAGGTGATAAGTACAGTTACTACAATGATGGTAAAGTTAATTGGTTAGGTGGTTTTGCGCAGTTAGAATATACTAAAGATAAACTTGCAGCATTCTTTTCTGGATCGGTTTCAAATACAGGATACCAGAGAGTTGATTACTTTAACTATTTAGATTCTGATCCTAATCAGACAAGTGCTGTACAAAATTTCTTAGGATATCAGTTGAAAGGTGGTGCTAACTACAACTTGACTGATAATCATAATGTTTTTGCAAACGTAGGTTATTTTGAAAAAGCGCCAATTTTTGACAATGTATTCTTAAACTTCCAAAATGATGTTAATCCTGATGCGGAAAATGAGAAGATTTTGAGTTACGAATTAGGTTATGGATACAGAGGGTCAAACTTCTCTGCAAACGTAAACCTTTACAGAACGCAATGGAGAGACAGAGCATTTATTAGGTCTATACCTAATAACACTGGCGAAGATATCGTTGCAAACCTTAAAGGTGTGAATGCAATTCACCAAGGATTAGAAATTGATTTTGTATACCGAGCTTCTTCAGCTTTGACATTTAGAGGTATGGGATCTTTTGGTGACTGGACTTGGGAAAATGATTTGAAGGACGTTCAAATATTCAACGGCCAAGATCCAATTGGTGATCCTTTTGATTTACTTATTGCTGGATTAAAAGTAGGAGATGCAGCTCAAACAACTGCCGCTTTAAGTGTAGAGTACTTTATCGTGCCGGATGTTAAAATTTCTGCTGATTACAATTACTATAGTAATCTATATGCGCAATTTGATCCACTTGGAAGACAATCTGATGTAGGTGGCGCTACTGGCCCACAACCATGGAAAATCCCTTCATTTAGTACAATGGATTTGAGATTGTGGTATAATTTCAAAATTGGAACATTCGATGCTTCAATTTTCGGAAACGTGAACAACCTGTTTGATGCAGAATATATCATGGATGCTACCGATGGTGCAAACAATGATGCTGCAACAGCAAGTGTTTGGTTCGGACAAGGTAGAACTTGGACAGGTGGTTTAAGAATTAAGTTTTAAGAATTAGAAAAATGAATATTATGAAATTCAAACAAACTTTAAAATATGCAGCGGCAATTGTGGCGCTTGCATTGATGTCATGTGATCCGCTTGAAGATGTATATAAGGAATTGGATGCATATGCAACTGATAAGATATCTTCGGATTTAGCTTTTACAATGACTGACGATGATTATGAAACTGCTGATGATGAATGTGGTTGTGCAAGATATGGAAATTTCAGTAGTGAAGATGATGTTAAAGTAGGAGTTCCTGCTGTTTTATCTAGCAACCATCCTGGATTGGGTAAAGGTTCAACTGCAGTTGTGACTTACGATTTCTACAATGGAAGTTCTCCAGACTTAAGAAGAGATCATTATGTGTACACAGTTTCTCCTGAGGAATATGATGAGCTCGGATATCGATACGGAAACTTTGATGATTTATCAAAGGACATTCCAATCTATGCTGACTATAAAGAGCCAGATGCTTGGGATGGACACTATATGGATGTTACTCATGAGTATTATAATGGATCAGGCACCGAAACTGTAACTTCTAGAGCAGTTTATACTGTTGCTTATGGTTGGCAATATGCTTTCATATTACCGGATGAAGCATATGGTGATTTCTTTGGTGAAAGTGGTACTGACTTTAGCACTTCTTCTGAAGGAAGAGAGAAGATGCCAGTTTACCTCAATGAGAATTTTTATCGCTTTGTTGAAGATGGTTCTGTATTAGTTGCACAGTACAATTATGACGATAGATTTGGTTCTTCAGGAATGGCTAATGTGCCAGATGTAGGACTTTACATATTTACTGCAGGAGAATGGTTGTTGTACAATGATCATTATCAAGTGACTGTAGAGTCGTTGAGTTTTGGTCATGATGGTGCTACTTGGGTACCTGATAACACCATTAAAAATTCATTGACATCTGCAGATCATTCTGCCATTGCTGCACAATACATTGATACGCCACGTGGTGCAAACCTTGATCAATTTGGTAGCTTCGATAGACGTGCTTCTAGTGGTAATTACTGGAGTGATGACAATATGTTAGAAGCTTTAGCATGGTGGTTAAATAATTCTTTTCCTGATGTTGTAAATGTTGATGGACAGAAATATGTGTTGAGTGTTATTATTTACAATGGAGCGGTTGTTCCAGAAGACTTCTCGTTAATTAGAGAAGCTGGTGTATGGGTAATGAATAACTAAAATACTATTATTAAGATTTAAAGGCTCACCTTTTTGGGTGGGCCTTTTTTTATGAATTTTCAAATTTAATGTTAGAGTAGCAGCTAAAGAATATTGCCTTGAGAATTAATTATGTAATTTAAGTGAAGAATTGAAGGCCATTCGAGCAACCATAATTCACTTTATGAAGGAAAAAACACATAGACAACTCTTAATTATCTTCTTAATTGGTACGATTAGTTTGTGCTTGGGCTGTCAGAATAATGCTTCTGACAAAACCGTGGACGAAGTAGGTGTTAATGGAGCTCAAGATGGTACAGCAACCAGTGATTTTGATGATGTAACAATAAAAAAGTTTCAGGAACCCACCCTGAGCATTAATAATGCTACGGTTGATTTTGATTTTGATAAAATCAAGAAGCGAGGATCTCTAATTGCGGTTGTAGACAATAGTTCAACAAGTTATTTTATTTATAAGGGTAACAGAATGGGCTATGAATTTGATCTGCTCGAACGATTTGCTGATGATTTGGGTGTGGACTTAGAGATTAAAATTACTAATGACATTCAAGGGGCATTTGCAATGCTCGACAATGGCAATGCAGATATAATGGCATACCACCTTACCGTTACAAAAGAGCGCTCCAAGGTTGTTGCATTTAGTGATGAATTGAATGAAGTCAAACAGGTTTTGATCCAACGCAAGCCCAAAAATTGGAGAAAAATGAAGGCGCATGAAATTGAAGATGCTTTAATAAGAAACCCTTTGGATTTAGTCGGTAAAGAGATACTTGTCCGCCAAGGTTCCGCTTTTTCATCGCGATTGGAGAGCCTTTCGGATGAAATTGGGGGCAACATAAATATTGTTGAAGTTGAGGGCGAAGTTGATACCGAAACACTGATAGAGCGGGTGTCGGAAGGGGAAAATATTTATACTGTAGCGGACAGTGATATTGGTATGATTAACGCTGCTTATGATTACAATATTGATGCAAAAACGGAAATCAGTTTTCCTCAAAAGATCGCCTGGGCAATGAGACTAAATGCTCCGAAACTAAAAAAAGAGGTTGACAATTGGCTGGGGGGCATGAAATCTAGACCGGATTTTAATATGATCTATGATAGGTACTTTAAATACACGAGATCACAAACAGCAAGAGTAAATAGTGATTTTAGTTCAACAGGAGGAGGTAAGCTTTCCAAATATGATGACCTGATCAAGGAGGCGGCTGAAGATTTATCAATCGACTGGATGTTACTTTCTTCTCAAGTATACCAGGAATCTAAATTTGATGCAAAGGCAGAGTCATGGGCTGGTGCAAAGGGATTGATGCAATTGATGGATATCTCCATGAGGCAGTTCAAAGTCAAGGACCCATTTAATGCCGCAAAAAATTTGGAAGGCGGGATAAGGCATATGAAATGGCTTGAAGATTATTGGGAAGATGAAATTACTGATCCAAGAGAGCTTATTAAATTCGTTCTTGGCTCTTATAATGTTGGCCAAGGGCATGTAAAAGATGCCATGAGTCTAGCCAAAAAATTCGGAAAGAACCCTCAAAAATGGGATGATGTCGGTTATTATTTAATACAAAAATCAAAATCAAAATTCTATAATGACCCAGTAGTCCGTTATGGTTATTGTAGAGGTACTGAACCTGTCAATTACGTAGAAGACATATTCCTCAGATACGAACAATATAAATTGGTTCTTGGACAAGAACAGTCTGAATAAAGATGGTTGCCAAATAATGACAACCATCTAACTCTTTAAGTACTTGATGTTGATAGCCGTCTCTAAAGAGAGGCTATGAATTATTGATCTTTTAATTAGTCAAATTCCTCAACTTATTCATCAAATCGTTTAGCTCACTTTGGAAGGCTGTCAATTGCTTTTTTGCAATTTCATAATTGTCCTTGTGCGTAGTTGTTGGATCAGATGTTGTGCCACCAGAACGGCTTGCTCTATTTGCCCTGCTTCTTATCGAAGGGTCAATTAATTCTGCATTATCTGACATGGTTGATTGACCATTTATTTTCACATTCAGCTCAAGGAATTCTTGTCTTAAATCATGGATTGCCCGTACCTTTGAAGCGTCAGGTGAAGCACTATTTATCAAATTTTGCCTGGTTCTAGTTAAGCCAGCAAGTGCTTCTTGAACTTGTCCACTTGCTCTTCCAACATCAGAATTTAATTGACTGACTTCAAGCTGGAAAGCTAAAAGTGCATTTCGATCTGTTGAAGGAAGTGTAGTGTTATTCAGGCTTTTTACCTCAAAAGATTCACTCCCTTGAAAATCTGTCCAAACACCATTGTCAATTTTCGACATTGAAACAGAATATGTCCCCGGAACAACCATCGGCCCAGTGGCTGGTCTTCCACCTCGACCTGCTCCAATTCTATTCATTCGTAAATCCCAATTAATACTGTGAAGCCCTTTTGAAGATGGGCCCGTAATTCTCCTTATCAAATTGCCATTTGAATCTTTTATTGAAAAGATAATTGCTGACCTTTCTTCGAATTTTTCCTTGGCCAAGGCCTCCCAACTAGGATAATAGACAGGCTCGTTATTACGCACCTTTGTAGCTTCTGTTCGCATTCTAGTTTGTCTTATTGAAGACATAGATTCCTTAAGTGTATAATTGATTGTAGCGCCATACCTAGGGTTTGGGGATGTGAAAAAAGAATGTCCCAATGAACCTCTTCCGATAGGGCTAGCAAAATTAAATTGTAGCGCGTCTTTTACTGGGAATATATGTGCAGCCTTTCCAAGAACGTCAGTTGACATATTTCTTAAAGGCGTGTAGTCATCAATGATGAAAAACCCGCGACCGAAAGAAGCAGCTACTAAATCGTTTTCTCTCCTTTGAATTTCCAAATCACGAATGGCAATAGTGGGAATGCGATTAAATTTATTCCATTTCTGACCACCATCAAGTGTATAGTATAATCCAAATTCAGTTCCTGCAAAGAGTAAGTTTTCATTCTCATGATCTTGAATGACAGACCAAACTAAGTCTCTTTCTGGTATGCCATTGGTAATTGATGCCCATGAATTTCCTTTATCGGTTGATTTGAACAAATAGGGTTTAAAATCACCATACTTATGGTTGTTAAAACTGACATAAATAGTGTTTACATCATGTCTTGAAGCGTGAATATCAGTAGTATAGGCAGTTGAAGGAAGTCCAGGAAATTGTTCAATTTTTCTCCAACTTTGGCCACCATTTTCGGTGAGTTGAAGCAAGCCATCATCAGTGCCTGCCATCAAAAAATCTTCTTGTAATGGAGACTCTTCTAAGGAAACAATAGTTCCTAATGAGGAAGTAAATACATTTTTAAAAATGGCATCAACTCCCCAAACTTTCCCCATTACTTCCTTTCTGTTTCTGTCCTCCTGTTTGGTCAAATCGTCACTTATTCTTGTCCAAGTATTGGCATGATCTTCAGTTTTGAAAACTTTATTGGCCGCATAGTACATTCTTTTGGGATTGTGTGGGCTTACCAGTAAAGGCGCATCCCAATTCCATTTCAATGCTGGTTCACCCTCTGCAGGCTGAGGCTGGATGTCGATTCTTTCTCCACTTTTCTTATCAAAACGGACAATGCCAGCATACTGTGACATGGTATAAATAATATCAGGATTGGTAGGGTCAACCCTTACCTGGAAACCATCACCGCCCGTAGTGACATACCAGTCAGCATTAACAATTCCAGATCTATTAATGGTCTGTGAAGGTCCTCCAAAGCTGGCGTTATCTTGCGTGCCGCCATAGATATTGTAGAAAGGAGCATCATTGTCCAAACCAACCCTATAAAGTTGAGTGAGGGGCATATTGTCGGTGAATCTCCAGGTGTTCATATTGTCCCAACTCTCATAGATTCCGCCATCACAACCTATCATGATATAGTTTGGATCGTTAGGATCGAATACAACATCATGGCTATCCACGTGCTTCATGTCTTCATTAATTCGATCAAAAGTACTTCCACCATCTATGGTGACCATCGTACGCATGTCGACAGAAAGAACACGATCAAATTGGTTAGGATCAGGGAAGAGCTCAACGTAATATTGAGGATCAATAACCTGATAATCACTTTTCTTAACCCAACTTTCTCCCATATCAGAAGACCTATAAAATCCTTTTGTCCTTTCAGTTCCAACTACTAGGGCATAAACCACATCCGGTTTTTGTGGAGAAATAGCAACAGCGATTCTTCCTAAGTCTCCTCCTGGTAATCCGTTTCGGAGTTTTCTCCAATTAGCACCGCCATCGGTTGATTTGTAAACGGCACTTTCAGGCCCGCCGGCTACGAGAATACCGAAATGTCTTCGCCTTTGGTAGGAAGTAGCATAAAGCACATTGGGATTTCTTGGATCCATCGCTAGGTCAGAAACACCAGTGTTTTCACTCACATTTAATATTCGATCCCAAGTTCTACCTCCATCGGAAGTTTTATAAAGACCTCTTTCTCCACCAGCTGCCCAAAGTGGTCCTTGCGATGCCACGTATACTTCATTAGAATTCTCAGGATTTATAATGATTTTACCAATGTGTTCAGACGTTTTTAAGCCCATGTTAGTCCAAGACTTACCGGCATCTGTACTCTTGTAAACACCGTCACCATAACCAACTGACCTTTGGCTGTTGTTTTCACCTGAGCCTAGCCACACTACATTGGGATTGTTGGGGTCAATTACGATTGTTCCAATGGAAAATGAGCCATATCGATCAAAAATTGGCTCCCAAGTGGTACCTGCATTCACCGTTTTCCAGACATTGCCGGAAGCTCCAGCTGCATATCGAATACTACGATTCTGAGGATTAACAGCCACCTGAGTAATTCTTCCTGATGTTTTAGCCGGTGCAATGTTCCTAATCGAGATATTATCAAAAATTGCCAGGTCAGGAGTGTTTTGTGCCTGAGGCGTAGCATTTCTATTTCTGCGTTGCGCATCAACGGATGATACGCAAACAAATAAACAGACAAGGGTCAATAAAATTGGTTGAAGCTTTTTCATAGTTTTATCTTAATATAAATCCTGATTTTAAATTATCTTCTGGGTCGATGACCCATTCATTTTGGCCAATTACATTGGCGTTACCTTCCACCTTAGGTATTACCGCTTTATAAGGGCCGTAATGGAGTTCTTCTACAATGGACCCTTTAAATTTGGTGCCCAAAATGCTTTCAATAACCATCGGTTTTTGACCGACTTTCATTTCTCCTTTGGCATGATGAATTGCCATTCTTGCAGACACTCCTGATCCTGTTGGCGAGCGATCAACTTCGCCTTCAGCAAAAACGCAAATGTTGCGGTTGTCGGCACCATTTTTAGATTTCTGGCTGATGAAAATTGTACCATATAAAAAGCTCATTTCTGGCTCAAATGGGTGCTTAATATTTGATGAGCTTTTTTGAACTGCATGTTTTATGGTCATCCCTTTTTGAATGTGTTCTTGGACATTTTCAGGGCTCAAATCTATACCATATTTGTCTGCATCGACAAAGGCATAAAATGCGCCACCATAAGCGAGATCATAAGTAACTTCTCCAATTCCGTCAACATGGGTAGTTTCGTTTAAGGCCGTTACAAATGAAGGAACGCAATGGAAATAAACATGATCAACCTTGCCATTCTTCAGTTTTACGAATGAAGAGATACGACCACAAGGGGCATCAATTTTAATCGGTATTTCATTTTTGTCACCTTCAACCCATAACATTTCAACAGCCAATTTAGAAATGGCGATCACGGCATGCCCGCACATTGTACTGTATCCTTCATTGTGAAGGAAGAGGATGCCAAAATCACCAGAGGGGTCATTAGGCGGTAGGAGGATACAACCATACATATCAGCATGGCCACGAGGCTCGAACATTAAGGCAGTTCTCAGGAAGTCATAATTCTCTTTCATGAACTTTCTGTATTCTAAGACATTATTTCCCTTCAAGTCAGGTAGGCCTTCGATAATCACTCTCAATGGCTCACCGCCAGTATGCATGTCAATGGTTTTTATTTTCAACCATGATCCAGGTGTGGGATATTTCTTTAGCGCTTGTATTTTTTCAAAAGTGTTCATGCGTATCGTTCAACTTCCAAGAGCTGAGAACTATAATCCGGTTTTTTGTCAGTAATTTCTTGTGCTAATAATTGGCCAGTGATTGGACCCAGCGTCCAGCCTAGCATGGCATGGCCTGTCCCAACAAGTAGGTTGTCATATTTTTTGGTTCTTCCGATATATGGAAGACCGTCTGGGGTACATGGCCTTAACCCTGCCCACTCCTTTATTTCACTGAAATCCTGTTCTTTGAACTGAGGCATAAAGTCTTTAATAGCTTTGATGATGCCATTTACTCTCCTTGGGTTGATATCCAATTGATTACCTGCAATTTCCATTGTGCCTGCAAAGCGCAACCCATGCATCATAGGAGTTGTGGCTATTTTACCTTCTGTTAAAATGGACGGTAATTTAGGCATCACCACTGGATCAGGAATTGTGAAACTATATCCCTTCCCACCCTGAAGTGGCAGGTCAATTTTGATTTGTTTCATTAAATCTGGCGTCCAAGAACCTGCTGCAAGTACATATTCATCAGCTTTGAATTCTCCTTTATCAGTAATAATATTATCAATTTTAGTCCCTTGATAAGCAATTTTCTGAACAGTGGTATTGTAATGAATTTTTACTCCGGCTTCAATCAGTCGGTTTTGAAAATCCCGCATAAAAACATTTGGAGTCATCCATGCATCACAACCAAAATGAACACCACCAGTCATGTCATATTGAACATCTGGCTCCATGCGTTCAATATCGCTTTTAGTTAATACATCAGCTTCTAATCCATGTTTATTAACCAATTCAACTAATTCAATTTCATGGTTTAGCGCTTCTTGGGTCTTGCAAATCATTAAGAGCCCCTGCTTTTTATAGCCTGCATTGATATTCTCTTCCGCTATGATTTCTTCATAAAGCTTTTGGCTTCTAACTGTCAGCTCATAAAGTACTGGAACGGCAGCTTTGACACGTTCTTTGGTTGCCGCCTTTTTGAATAACCATCCCCACTTCATTAAATCCCTGTTAAGTCGCGGCTTGATGTAAAAAGGGCTTTCTGGATTCATCATCCATTTTATTCCTTGACTTATTATACCGGGGGATGCAAGGCTTATCAAATGGCTAGGTGCAACATAACCTGCATTCCCAAATGAACAATTGTCGGTACCATCAGTATTATCAATAACGGTTACTTCAACTCCCTTTTTATGAAGGTAATAGGCGGTGCTCAACCCAACAATTCCGGCTCCTACGATAACAACTTTTTTCTCACTCATCTTAAATCACTTGAAATCCATGTGCATATGGATCTTCATCATCTATTACAATAGTATTATACCCAGTTACTCTTGCCCAGCCTTCTATACTAGGTATGATCGCGTCATAATCTCCTAGTTTGACAACGTCCTCAACCTTACCTGTGAATTGACTACCAATTATGCTTTCATGAATAAACTCATCCCCCTTTTTGAGTTTGCCTTTTGCAGCCCATTGCGCCATTCGGCTTGATGTACCAGTGCCACAAGGCGATCTGTCTATTGCTTTATCACCGTAAAAAACGGCATTGCGAGCAGTTGAATTAGGCTGAGTAGGCGCGCCAGTCCATAATAAATGACTTAATCCACCTATGGTATCATTTTCAGGATGACTAAATGTATGCTCTGCATTGATTCGATCACGCATAATTTTACTCCATCCAATTAATTGCATGGCCGTATAATCTGCCATATCTCTGTAATTTTCTTGTGGATCAACAATAGCATAATAATTACCGCCATATGCAACATCTACTTTAAGCATTCCTAAATCAGGACATTCCACTTCAATACCTTCAGCGGCCAGATAAGCTGGAACATTGGTGAGCTTTACAAAAGACACCCTTTCACCTTCCATTTGATATTCTATTTTCACCAATCCTGCTGGAGTTTCAAGCCTTAGGTGACCAGGTGTTTTTGGGACTACCAGGCCTTCTTGTAGCATGATGGTAACTGTTCCAATTGTTCCATGCCCACACATTGGTAAGCAACCACTTGTTTCAATAAAAAGCACTCCAATATCATTGGCAGGATCAGAGGGTGGGTAAAGAATGCTACCAGACATCATATCATGCCCTCGTGGTTCAAACATCAACCCTTTACGTATCCAGTCAAATTCTTTAAGGAAATGTTGGCGTTTTTCGCTCATGTTTGCCCCTTCCAAAATAGGGCCTCCTCCTGCTACTAACCTCACCGGGTTTCCACAAGTGTGCGCATCTACACAAAAAAATCTTTTACTGCTCATGTCATTATTTTGTCACTGCGAGGTACGAAGCAGTCTCCTTTTTACTGTAAAGGGATTGCCGTAGTCGCTTCCTGACTGTCGTCAGATAAGCTCCTTCGCAATGACATTATTTATTTAATTTCTCTATAATATAAAGTGCCCCTGATAAATCTTCCAGTGCGTGACCGACAGATTTGAACCAGGTAATTTCTTCATTATTAGCACGACCTTTCTTTTTGCCACCGCACAATTCAAAAAGGTCTGCTTTTATATCTTTTTTATCAAGTGTTCCATTGCTGAGCGGTATTACCACATCACCAGTTTCTTTGATTGCTCCTTCATGATCAATGAAAACAGATGATACGTTAATGCATTCATCATCCGCTTCACGAATATCGGGACGATAGGCGCCCACAAGGTCAAGATGTTGACCCGGTTTGAGCCATTTCCCAAAGACCAATGGTTCTTGACTAAGTGTGGCTACGGAAATAATGTCAGCCTCAGTCATTCCTGCCTCGATTGACGCAATGGCAGTGAATTCTATGTTTTCAAGTTTGAACTCGGCAGCCATTCTTTGCGATTTCTCAAAATTTCTCCCCCAAATCAATACCTTTTCAATAGGTCTTACGGCACAATGGGCTTGGATCAATTCTGTTGATAGCGCTCCTGTACCTACCATTAATAATGTCTTGGAGTCTTTTCTGGAAAGGAATGAGGAGGCGAGTGCGGAAGTAGCGGCGGTTCTTTTGACTGTTAAAACTTTTGCATCAATTTGCGCTTTAACTAAGCCGTTTTTTGCCTCAATCAATGTGTAAAAACCCTGAATTCCTGGCAAGTTGAACTGTCCATTGTAGGGAGAGACGGTAACAACTTTTACCCCAACATATTCTTTGTTTGACCAAGCCGGCATGATCAATAGCACTGAATTGTTTGGACCAACACCACTGTCATAGTCATAATGGTGACGGTTGGGAACTTCATAATCTCCGCAAAACGCTTCCTTGAGTATCGGGATAAATTCCTGATAATTAAAACAGTCAAGGATTTGTTCAGCGGAGATTTGCAACATTTTTAAATCGCTTCTTTAGTGCTTTCACCATTGACAACTCTCCAAATTCCAAGGGGGTTGCCATTTTTTAATGGTGCAGGAAGGAGGCTGTCTGGCCAACTCTGATAGGAGATTGGTCTTACAAATCGATCAATTGCCGCTGTACCTACGCTTGTTGTCTTGGCGTCAGTAGAAGCTGGGTATGGTCCGCCATGCTGCATCGAATGACAAACTTCAACACCAGTTGGAACACCATTGAATAAAATTCTCCCAACCTTTTCACTTAGCGCATTTGCAACTTCAGGGTTGGCTATGATATCAGATTCATCGGCAACAAGTGTGCCTGTCAATTGGCCTTCTAAGCTTTTTGCTACTTCAACCATTTGATCAGCGGAGTTACATTCCACAACTAACGTAAATGGACCAAAGATCTCTTGATGTAATTTTGTATTTGCAAGAAAGGTAGATCCATCAACTTTTGCTGTTAGTGGCTTTCCTTTGCTTTCCCCAGGGTTATCCGATTCTCCAATCGAAACAACACCTATTTGTTCAATTAGAGCACCTCTGTGCTCATAATAACTTTTAGCAATTTTCTCGTTTAGCATTGTGGCTGCACTTGCTTCCGCTAAAGTCTTACCTAATGTGTCAACGAATTGATCTAAAGCATCAGATTTGACACCAATTAAAAGCCCAGGGCTGGTGCAAAATTGACCTACACCTAAGGCCACTGAATTCGCAAAATTGGCGCCTAATCCTGTAGGGTCAGATGCTAATTTATCAGCCATTAAGAAACAAGGGTTGGTACTTCCCATCTCCGCATAAACAGGAATAGGCTCTGGTCGCTGGTTGGCCAAATCAAAAATGGCTCTTCCTCCACCTAAAGATCCAGTGAATCCAACTGCTTTTACTTTCGGATGACTCACTACTTGTTGTGCTACGGGTATTCCTCCATTAACCATTGAGAAAACGCCATCAGGCATTCCCGTTTTTTCAGCTGCCTTCAAAATAGCTTGAGTGACCATTTCATTGGTGCCTAAATGCGCCTCATGCCCTTTTACTATTACTGGGTTACCAGCTGCTAATGCAGAAGCAGTATCGCCACCTGCAGTTGAAAATGCCAATGGAAAATTACTTGCTCCAAAAACAGCAACAGGCCCAATAGGAATGTTCATTTTTCTTAAATCTTGCTTAGGGATTGGTGCTCTATCAGGGATAGCGGTGTCAATATTGACATTGAGCCAAGAGCCATCTCTTAGCACAGCTGCAAACATTTTAAGTTGGTTGCAAGTTCTTCCTCTTTCTCCTTGGAATCGACCATTCGGTAAGCCTGATTCTCCACTAGCTCTTTCTAATAAAGCATCACCGAGTTCCATGATTTCATCAGCAATGGCTTCAAGAAATGTTGCGCGTTGTTCATAAGAGATCGTCTTATATACTGAAAACGCTTCGTCTGCTTTTTCGATGGCGGCATTAACCTCCTCAGAAGTTGCCACTGAAAATTCTTCTGAAAAAATGGATCCGTCAGTGGGATTGTAGGCCTTTAATACGTTTTCTCCTAAGGAAGAATGGATATTTCCGATATAGTTTTTTCCTGTAATCATAGATTATAGATTTAGGTAATCTGGTAATGAAGGTCTGTTTTTTACGCCTTCATTAATAATGTTAAGTACTTCTTTTCTTTCATCTCCTGAAAGAGGTAGTCTTGGTGCTCTTACCGTTTCAGTTCCAAGCCCTGTTGCTACTTCTGCCAATTTGATATTCTGCACTAATTTGGCATTAATGTCAAGCTCTAACAATGGTAAGAACCATCTGTAAATATCCAAAGCTTCTTTGTGTTTACCTGCCTGAACCAATCTATAAATGGCAACAGTCTCTTTTGGAAAAGCACAAACTAATCCCGCTACCCATCCATCGGCACCCATGAATAAACTTTCAAGCGCCAATGTGTCAACACCTGAGAGAATGCTAAAACGATTTCCAAATCGATTGTACATTCGAGTAAGGTTTGAAATGTCTCTTGTAGATTCTTTTACTGCTTGAATATTTTCACATTCTGCCAATTCAGCAAACATGTCTAAGGTTACTTCAATTTTATAATCCACTGGGTTATTATACACCATAATTGGCAAAGAAGTACTATTTGCAACGGCCTTATAATAGGCTACTGTTTCAGCATCATCGGCTTTGTAGCGCATAGGGGGAAGCATCATCAAACCACTTGCTCCATTTTCTTTTGCCTTGGCTGCTGATATAATTGCAGCTTTTGTAGTCTGTTCTGCAATATTCATTACTACAGGAACTTTACCATCTACAAATTTTACTGCAGTTCTAACCAAAATGTCTTTTTCATCATCTTGTAATGAACTCGCTTCTCCAAGCGTGCCACCAAGAATAATTCCATCCACACCAGCGTCTAACTGTGCTTGGATGTTAAGCTCAAACATCGCTAAGTCAAGCGAATCATCGGCATTGAATTTTGTAGTTACTGCTGGGTAAACTCCTTTCCAATTGACTTTCATTTCTTTATGTTTTGATTTTTAATGTCTTTTTGAGAATATAAAAGTAGGTAAAGTGAAGGGAGTAGCTTAAGCCCATTTTATCAAAAAATGATACAAAATTGACATGATTAATGAATTTATAATAATTATGTTGTATATATTGTATTGATGAAAGTACTTCCATTTAAAATACCGAAAGTTACAGACCATTCTTTTCGAGTGCAGCATGATGTTGGACCGCATTTTTATCACACACTTCATCAACATCCTGAAATCCAAATAACACTTATTAAAAAAAGTGCAGGGACTTTAATATTGGGAGACCATATTGGAGAATTTACTGCGGGTGAAGTCATCGTTGTGGGACCCAATATTCCTCACGTATTTCGGAATGATAAATCTTTCTTTGAGAATGAGCTTCCTGGAGCAGCAGATGCGATCTCATTGTTTTTTGATGAGACGAGTTTAGGCTCGGCATTTTTTAACCTGCCAGAAATGGGAGATATAAGAAATATGATGAATGTTTCCGGCCGAGGCCTGAAAGTGATAGGTAAGAATAAGGAAGATTTGAGCATATTGATTCAGAATATTGACCGTAAGAAAGGAGTGATTCGAGTCATTGATTTTTTACATATTCTCCAATTACTGGCAAGAGAAGATCAGACAGTTTTTTTATCTTCTGAAGCGTTAAACAGGGGTTTTAAAGAATCCGAGGGGCAAAGATTGAATGATATTTTTCAGTTTACTATGAAGGAATACCAAAGGGCTATTTCCTTAGAGGAAGTGGCTGATATTGCCAATATGACCATCTCCGCTTTTTGCCGATATTTCAAACAACGCACCCGTAAAACTTATGTCAATTTTTTGAATGAAGTTCGAATTGGACAGGCATGTAAAATGCTAGTAAATGAAGACCATTCAATTGGTGAGATTTGCTACTTAGCCGGTTTTAATAACCTTTCTCATTTTAACCGCAAGTTCAAGGCCATTACAGGATTTTCACCAAAGCAATACATCAGGAGTATAAAGGTGGGGTAAGACCTAATTAGAATTAATTGCATCTTTTAGAATTCTCACAAACTGAAAAGCGTCCTCAAACTTATTATAAAGAGGAACAGGTGCCACTCTGATTACATTAGGCTCTCTCCAGTCTGCTATTACTCCTTGATTGGTTAATTCATTAAATAAAGCACGACCATTTTGATTGAATAATATTGACAATTGACAACCTCGTTCATCTGGATTTGCTGGTGTGATCACCTCAAAAATGTTGGCTTCACCACTTAATTCTTGAATTAGAAACTCTAAGTAACCAGTCAACTTTAGACTTTTTGCTCTTAGCGCTTCCATACCCACCTCGTCAAATATTTCTAACGAAGCCAAATGAGCAGCACTTGAGAGCACATTAACATTACTGGTTTGCCAGCCATCAGCACCCGGCATAGGATCAAATCCTTTGGTCATTTGAAAACGGGTGTCCTCATTATAGCCCCACCAACCTGCAAAGCGTTGAATAGATTTATCATGAGCGAAGCGCTCATGCACGAATATTCCCGACACATTTCCAGGCCCACTATTCAGGTACTTATAACTGCACCAAGTAGCAAAATCAACATCCCAATCATGTAATTCCAAAGGTAAATTCCCCATTGCATGCGCTAAGTCCCAGCCCACTTTGGCGCCTTGATCATGTCCAGCTTTGGTGATAGTTGGGATGTCAAAAAACTGACCAGTATAGTACTGAACGCCACTAAGTAATACCAATGCCAATTCATTTCCTGCTTCAGTAATAGCAGATAGAATGTCTTCAGTTCTAAGGTTATGTTCTCCTTCCCTAGGTTTCAATTCAATCAAGACCTCATCCGGGTTCAATCCATGATGCTTAATTTGTGATTCAAACATGTACTGGTCAGAAGGGAAAGCTCCTGCTTCAGCAATTATCTTAAACCTTTCTTTTGAAGGTCTATAAAACGAAACCATCAATAAGTGGAGGTTGACAGTCAATTGGTTCATCGAAACCACTTCAATAGGCTTGGCGCCTACTAATTTTACTAAAGAATCCTTGAGAAATTTATGGTAATGCATCCAAGGTCTTTTGGCGTCCTTGAAGTGCCCTTCCACAGCAAAATTTTCCCAATCACTCATTTCTTGCTCTATGAATGATCGGGCAGTTTTTGGCTGAAGCCCTAGTGAATTACCAACGAAATAATGAACGTCTTTTCCATTTATTTTAGGAATATGGAACCGCTCTCTAAATCTTTTTAATGGATCATCAGCATCCATTTTTTGTGCAAAACTTAAACTGTTTTCGTAATTCATTCGAACATAGAAGTTTGATTCATATTTGGCAGGCTGTTTTCGTGCCTTAAAAGCCATTCTTTTTTGTCAAGTCCGCTTGCATATCCAGTTAGACTTCCGTCTGTACCAATCACGCGATGACAAGGAATAATTATTGCAATGGGATTCTTTCCGTTAGCGGTAGCTGCTGCCCTGATCTTCTTAATATCTCCTAATTTAACAGCTTGCTTAGCATAAGTACTTGTTACTCCAAAAGGGATCTGAATTAGTTCTTTCCAAACTTCCTTTTGAAAGTCTGTTCCTTCCGGATCTACAGGAACAGAAAATTCCTTCCGTTTTCCAGCAAAGTATTCTGTCAACTGCTTTTTGCATTTACGGACTTGGATTGGTAAAACTCCTGCGCCTTCTTCTCCAAGCTGCTCAACAAATGACACCATTTTGATGGCTGATTCATCACCTATAATTTTTATGGCCCCCAATGGCGAGTCCAGATATGTTATTCCTGCGTTCATTAATGGCTATAAAAACTGTTCTTTAGGTAGGTTTAACCATTCCAATGTGGCATTGCAAAAGATGTCTTCAACTACTTCCTTTGACAAGCCCATTTTTTCGATGTATGCTCCAATTTCCAAATCCCCTAATGGGAAAGGATAGTCAGAGCCGAGTGTAATTCTTTTTGACCCCTGCATTTCCAGAATATACTGCATGATTAATGGATCATGAGTAATAGAGTCTACCCAAAATTTCCCGATGTACTCCCGAGGATTCACTGGATTATCAATTGCGACTAAATCTGGTCTGCAATTAAAGCCATGTTCAATACGGCCAATTGTTGGTAGAAATGATCCGCCTGCATGCGAGAAATTCACACGAAGATTTGGAAGCCTCTCAAGAATTCCTCCAAAAATCATGGAGCATGCAGCCCTAGAAGTTTCAGCTGGCATCCCCACTAGCCATGGTAGCCAATACTTCTCCATACTATGAAAACCCATCATATTCCATGGATGAATCATTATGGCCATGTCTAATTCTTGACATGCTTCAAATATTGAAAAGAACTCCTTCTCGTCTAGATTCTTGTCATTGATGTTTGACCCGATTTGTATCCCTGGTAAATTGAGTTCCTTTTTGCAACGTTCTAATTCTTTAATAGCGCAGTCCGCATCTTGCATCGGGATGGTTCCTAAGCCAATGTAATTCTTTGGATATTTCTGGCAGGTGGCAGCGATATCATCGTTCAAATATTCCGAAATTTCTAATGCATCTTTTGGCTTGGCATTATATGAAAACATCACAGGTATTGTAGAAACAACCTGCACCTGCGTGCCATGTGTAGCATATTCCTCTATCCTTTCTTCGGCATCCCAGCAATTTGACTGAATTTCGCGAAAGAATTTTGAACCTTTCATCATTCTGGCAGTACCTTTTTTATGATGTTGCAGCTCTATAAAATCACCATATCCAAACTTCTCTGTCCATTTGGGCAGGTGCTTGGCAAGAATATGGGTGTGCATGTCTATTTTTAGCATCTGCTAGTATTCAGTAATAAGTACAAAGTATTGAGATTAATCTGTAAAACGTTCGTCCGTTTCCATCACATGACCACAACTATTACAAGTTCTTAATGCTTCAGAACCATAAAACTCCTTAAATCGTGGTAAAAAATCTTTTTCAATATTAGTCAAAGGAAAGTAGGTGTCATGAAGTTTGTTATTACAATTATCGCAAAACCACATAAGACCATCAGTATGTTCTTCCTTCCGAACTCTTTCAATTACTAGTCCAATTGAACCTTCAGATCGGCCTGGTGAATGAGGTACTTTTGGAGGGAGTAAAAACATGTCTCCGGGCCCAAGTGGAATATCCACGGCTTTTCCGTTTTCTTGAATTTTCACATTAATATTACCTTCAAGCTGATAAAAAAGCTCTTCAGTTTCGTTATAATGATAGTCCTTTCTTGCATTTGGACCAGCAACGATCATTACGATATAGTCTGTGCCTTCAGGATAAAGGTTTTTATTACCTACTGGAGGTTTCAATAAATCTCGATTTTCTTCGATCCATTTTTGAAGATTGAATGGTCCTTGGATAGCCATAATTGAAAGAATTGGTGTTTGGCTAATTTAAGAAAAAATTACCCTCTACTAACTCAAATTTCGAATTCCGTTTGTTCATTTTTTCTAACTTTACCTTTATGGATTTAAATCTAAAAGGAAAACGGGCACTGGTTTGTGGAAGCACCCAAGGTATTGGAATGGCTGCTGCAATGGAACTAGCTAATTTGGGCGCAAGTATCACATTATTGGCTAGGAATCAAGAAGCTCTAGAGGAAGTTAAGGCTGACTTATTTGCAGGCTCAGGTCAAAATCATGAAATTTTGATTGCTGATTTTGCCAAGCCAGAGAACTTAAGAAAAGTCTTAGCGGAGCATATTGATGCCGCAAATCCATATCATATATTGGTTAATAATACTGGAGGACCTCCAGCGGGACAGGCTATTGATGCTGATATTGAAGCTTTTAGAATTGCATTTAATCAGCATTTAGTATGTAATCATATATTAGCTCAAGTAACCGTAGAAGGAATGAAAAAGGAAGGTTTTGGAAGAATAATCAATGTGATTTCTACTTCTGTGAAGATTCCAATTAATGGACTTGGCGTTTCTAACACAATACGAGGAGCAGTGGGTAATTGGTCTAAAACTTTGGCAAATGAATTAGGACAGTTTGGTATTACTGTCAATAATGTACTTCCAGGAGCAACGGCTACTCAACGACTATCTTCAATCATTGAAAATAAAGCCAATAAGTCTGGAAAGACAACTGACGAAGTTGAAATGGAAATGAAAAATGAAGTGCCTGCAAGAAGATTCGCTGATCCTTCAGAAGTTGCTGCAGCCATTGCATTTTTAGCATCACCGGCTGCCGGATATATTAATGGTATCAATATTCCCGTTGATGGCGGAAGAACTGGTAATCTTTAAAACTCATCTATGACCCCAATTATTGACCTTCATTGCGATTTGCCAGTTTATCTATTGATGAAGGAGCAGGCAACACCATTCTCTAAAGAAATTGGCGTTGGACTCCCCTTTTTGAAAGAGGGCAATGTGGCTTTACAAGTAATGGCGATTTTTACAGCAGTTGAGAAGGCAAGCTCACAAGAGGCGTTTGACCAATCAGTGCTTTATAAAAAATTACTAACAGATTATTCCGATCATTTTATTCAAGCAAAACTAAATTTTGATGTTGCTGATTCCGACAAAGTTGGGATTGTAGCCTCGCTTGAAAGTGCTTCTGGTTTGTGTAATGAAGAAGAACCGTTGGATAACGCTTTTTCTAATTTTGACAGGATCTTGAATAATGTCGAAAGGCTCTTTTATATTAGCCTGACGCATCACACCGAAAATAGATTTGGTGGAGGGAATTACTCTACAGCAGGATTGAAACCTGATGGTGAAGTGCTGCTGGAATATATAAGTGGCAAACAAATCGCAATTGATTTGTCGCATACTTCAGATGCCCTGGCGCGCGACATTCTTGATTTTACTTACAAAAAGAACTTACAGATTCCGGTAATCGCCAGTCACTCCAATTACCGTCCTATTTGGGTGCATCCACGAAACTTGTTGGATGAAGTGGCGAAAGAAATTATAGCTAGAAAGGGTGTTATTGGGATGAATTTTGTTCGCGCATTTGTTAATAATGATAAGCCAGAAGCAATGATTGATCATCTCAATTATGGGATCTCGTTGCCAGGTGGGGAGGATACGATCTGTTTTGGGGCAGATTTCTTTTTTACGGGAGATGTTCCAGACCCAGAAAGAGATCCTTATTATTTTCCCGAACATGGTGATGCTTCTAAATACCCTGAGATTTTAAAATCATTAAAAGACCATTTGACTAAAGACCAAATTGAAAAATTGGCTTATAAAAATGTTACGAATTTTATCGCTTCTAATTGGAAATAAAGCATGACTAGGATACAAAACTATATAGGAGGTGAGTTGGTAGCTCCGATTTCTGGCAATTATCTTGACAATATTGATCCATCTAGAGGTCAGAAATATGGTGAAATTCCAAACTCTGATAGTCAAGATGTTCAAAAGGCCATTGATGCTGCCAAAACTGCCTTCCCGATCTGGTCAAATAAATCGAATGAAGAACGGTCAAAGGTGATGCTGAAAATTGCTGATTTGATTGACAAAAATCTTGATCGTTTGGCTGAAGCGGAATCTTTAGATAATGGAAAGCCACTTAAACTGGCCAAAAGAGTAGATATCCCTCGTGCTTCTTCCAATTTCAGGTTCTTTGCAACGAGTGTAATTCACTTTGCATCGGAATCGCACATGATGGAAGGTGCCATCAATTATACTACTCGGACGCCTGTAGGAGTAGCTGGCTGTATTTCGCCATGGAATTTACCGTTATACCTGTTTACTTGGAAAATTGCACCAGCGTTGGCTGTAGGGAATACAGTGGTTGCTAAACCATCAGAAATAACGCCAATGACAGCATTTTTGCTTTCTGAATTGTGTATTGAAGCAGGTTTACCGAATGGCGTACTAAACATTGTGCATGGATTAGGCCCAAAGGTTGGTCAAGCTATTATTGAGCACCCTGATGTGCCTTTGATTTCATTTACAGGAGGAACTTCCACCGGTAAGCAGATTGCATCAGTGGCTGCACCAATGTTCAAAAAAATTTCCTTGGAATTGGGCGGTAAGAACCCCAATATTATTTTCGCTGATTGTGATTTTGAAAATGCGTTAAAGACAACTGTACATTCAAGTTTTGCCAATCAGGGCCAGATTTGCCTTTGTGGTTCAAGAATATTCGTTGAAAGATCAATTTACGATCGGTTTAAAAAAGCATTTGTTGAAAGGGTAAATAACTTGAAAGTAGGCCCGCCCAATGAAGAAGGCAGTAATTTAGGTGCAGTGGTTTCTGAGGACCACATGGAAAAGGTATTGTCTTATGTTGCTTTGGCTAAGGAAGAAGGAGGCACAATTTTAACGGGAGGAAGTCAAGTCCATTTAGAGGCTGAATACAGTAAGGGTTATTATTTGGAGCCCACAGTTATAGAAGGTTTAGATTTCAAATGTCGTACGAATCAGGAAGAAATTTTTGGGCCTGTTGTCACTTTAACCCCTTTTGATACTGATGAAGAGGTGCTTACAATGGCGAATAGCACAAATTATGGATTAGCTGCTACAGTGTGGACAGAGAACTTGACAAGGGCTCATAACGTTGCACATAATTTGAAATTTGGGATTGTTTGGGTGAATTGTTGGTTGCTTCGTGACCTTCGAACACCGTTTGGCGGGATGAAACAATCTGGAGTTGGCAGAGAGGGGGGGGTGGAAGCGCTAAGGTTCTTCACGGAAACACGTAATGTGTGCGTAAAACTGTAATTTTGCGATGAAATACACATTCGTATATTTGAATAATAGATACCGTTTTGACGAGAAATATGAATTATACCTAGTATAAATTTCATTATTTCAAAAATCATCTTAAATTTGAATACACTGTAGTACATTATTGTTGTCGTAGACAGAAATTGCTGCTTATTAATAACACGTTCTCTTCGGAGGGTATTGTGCAAGAAATTACAATTTGCCGTGAGGTAAATTAAAGATAAGTCTGGGTATAGGAATCTTTTAGATTCACTATGAGTAGTTAGTTGCCCAGGTGTTTAGGTGAAAGGGAGTCGCTCCAACGGGGGTGACTCTTTTATTTTATGCCCTCCCCAACATGGGCTTTTTTCAAGGTCAAGATTGTAATGAATTCCTTAATATTTCGTCTTTGATGTAACCAACATCAAAATGTTAGGTCTTAACCCTAAATCAACATCTTATTCTATGCTCAAAAATAACTTTAAGGTCGCATTAAGGTCAATTCTTAAAAACAAGGTCTTTTCATTTGTCAACATCACTGGTTTGGCAATTGGAATTGCTGCCAGCTTACTAATTCTTCAATATGTTAATTACGAACTCAGCTATGAGGAACATAATGAAATTTCTGAACGCGTTTATCGCCTGAAGACAAATAGGTATAATCAAGGTGGATTAAGCACAGAGTGGGCTTCGGGAGTCGTTTCCATTGGCCCTGTTCTAAAGGATAAAATGCCAGAGGTTGAAACCTACGGAAGGTTGACTCAGAGAAATACCATTATATCAAAAGGGGATAAGGAATTTAGAGAATCTAGGGTGTTTTTTTGCCAATAGTGATGTATTCAAGGTATTCGGTACAAAGGTGATTTATGGTGACCCAGAATCTGCACTAGATGAAATCTATACGATGGCACTTTCTGAAAGCACTGCAAAAAAGTATTTTGGGAAGGTAGATGTAGTGGGCGAAACAGTAATGAACAATAGAAGAACTACCTATAAGATTACAGCTGTATTTGAAGATGTACCTGAAAACTCCCTTATGAAATATGACATTTTGGGTTCTTGGGCGACAACAGCACAAGGAAGCGAAGATGACATGAATTCTGTTTGGTATTGGGATGGGTATTTTAATTATATAGTCTTGCAGGAGGGTATTGACCCAGGCGTTTTTGCCAAAAAAATGGAGGAGGTAGTTGATGCTCAGTGGGGAGATGAAATGAGGGAACAGGATACTTGGATGAGTTTTGAGCTTCAAGCACTAAAAGACATTCATTTGTATTCAAATTTCATCGGAGAGGCAGAAGTAAATGGAGATGGTGATGCTACTTATGCGCTATTGGGGATATCATTCTTCATTATACTTATAGCATGGGTCAATTACATAAACTTATCAACAGCTAAGTCGATGGAGCGATCTAGAGAAGTAGGCTTAAGAAAAGTCATGGGTTCATTGAAGGGGCAATTGATAAGGCAATTCCTTACAGAATCGCTGGTTATTAATTTCTTGGCGATTATGCTGGCTTTTGCCTTCTTAATTCTTGTTTTACCATCATTTGCAAGATTAGCGGATCAACCAATGAATTTGGAATTATTCACACAGCAAAGTTTTTGGCTGGGTTTAGGAGCACTATTTTTAATAGGAATATTTTTATCTGGTCTTTATCCTGCTTTTGTTTTGTCTTCTTTTAAACCGATTGATAGCCTTAAAGGAATGAATACCACCAACTCTAGTAATACTTGGTTGCGTAAAGGCTTAGTTGTATTTCAGTTTATGGCTTCGGTTGGGCTAATTATTGGTACTTATACTGTTTATCAGCAGATCTCCTTTATGAGGAATCAAGATCTTGGTGTTCAGATTGACAAAACATTGGTTATTGAAGGTCCCGGTGTAACGGATTCTACTTTTCAAGAAAAATTTTCAGCTTTTGCGGATGTGGTAAAAGGTAACGCAAATGTTGAAAATGTAGTGGTAAGTACTGTGGTACCAGGAAGAGCGCCAGGGTGGAACGCTGGGGGAATCAGAAGAGAAGGAGCTCCTGATTCCGAAGGAAAGCAATTTAGGGTGCTTGGCTTAGGGTATGATTTTGTTGAAGCATATGAGATGGAAGTGGTAGCAGGAAGGAGTTTCTCCAAAGATTTTGGTGATGAAGAATCGAAAATTCTTTTCTCTCGTTCTGCAGTAAAGCATTTTGGTTTCAATAGTCTAGAAGAAGCAGTAAGTACTAGAATCAATTTTTGGGGAGAAGTATATACTATTATTGGGGTACTGGAAGACTATCATCAAACTTCACTCAAGGACAATTTTGATCATTTGATTTTTAGATTACAGCCAGATACTAGGGGCTATTTTTCTATTAAGTATACGGCCAATAATACGCAAGATGTTATAAAATTGGCTGAAGAAAACTGGGCTAAATTTTTTCCTGGAAATCCTTTTGATTACTTCTTTTTAGAATCCAATTATGAAGAGCAGTATGCTGCGGATCAACGATTTGGTACTGTTTTCAGCGTTTTTTCTTCATTGGCGATATTTGTGGCTTGCCTTGGTCTCTTTGGATTGGCCGCATATATGACGGCCAAGAGAACAAAGGAAATTGGTATTAGGAAGGTGTTGGGGGCTTCGGTATCAAGTATTTTAAGATTGCTTTCTAAAGACTTTTTAAAGTTAATTGGTGTAGCAGTAGTGCTGGCCATTCCTTTGGCCTATTATGGAATGGATAAGTGGTTAAATGGATTTGCATTTAGAATTGAGCTGCAATGGTACATTTTTGCAATACCAGCTTTACTGGTCTTGATAGTAGCCCTTACTACAGTAAGTTTTCAAACGTCTAGAGCGGCAAAGGCAAATCCAGTTAATTCACTCAGGTCTGAATAACAATTCTTAATTGCGGAACTTATCAACGATGGGTGAAGTTCTTTTAATGGATATAATTTGTTGGAATTATGAAGCAGAGTTTTAAAGAATTGATTAATCAAGATGTCCCCGTTTTAGTAGATTTCTATGCTGATTGGTGCGGGCCTTGTCAATCAATGGCTCCAGTACTTAAAGAAGTGGCTGGTGAATTAAAGGGTAAAGTCAAAATCATTAAAATTGATGTAGACAAGAATCAGCCCGTTGCTCAAAAATTTGGAGTAAGAGGCATACCTCATTTTGTACTTTTTAAATCAGGAAAGGTTGTTACACAAAAAGCCGGAATGATGACAAAACGGGATTTAACACAAATGATTTTAGTGGCAAATTAGTACTTAGAAGCTGCTTTAGTCTTCTTTTCCAAAAGTGATTTCACTGCGTTTGCAATTCCTTTTGCATCGAAATTACATTCTTCGTGCAGTTGTTCTTGCGTTCCATGTTCTATGATGACATCGGGAATCCCTAATATCTCTACCTGAGCCATGTAACGGTTTTGAGCCATAAATTCTAATACAGCAGAACCAAAACCACCCATAACACAACCATCTTCAACCGTGACGATTTTGTTGAAGTTGCGAAAAATGTCATGCAATAACTCTTCGTCAATAGGTTTAACGAAACGCATGTCATAATGAGCCGGATTAACTCCTTCTTTAGCCAATACTTCTTTGGCCTCGATGGCATAATTTCCAATATGGCCGAAGGTTAAGATTGCAACACCTTCACCATCAGAAATCTTACTTCCGGTTCCGATGGTCATTTTTTTCATTTCAGTTCTCCATTCTGGCATTACACCTTGACCTCTTGGATACCTAATTGTGAATGCTTGTCCTTCCCTTGGCAATTGAGAAGTGTACATCATGTTTCTCAATTCTGATTCATTCATTGGAGCAGCCACAATATTATTTGGGATACACCTCATATAAGCAATATCGTATGCGCCATGGTGTGTCGGTCCATCTGCACCTGCAAAACCTGCCCTGTCAAGGCAGAAGTTTACAGCAAGGTTTTGAATACAAACATCATGCACTACCTGATCAAAAGCACGTTGCATAAATGTACTATAGATATTGCAAAAAGGTATCAATCCTTGAGTGGCTAATCCAGCAGAAAAAGTAACTGCATGCTGTTCGGCAATTCCCACATCAAATGCCCTTTCTGGCATTGCTTCCATCATAATATTCATGGAAGAACCCGATGGCATTGCGGGAGTAACTCCCATTATTTTTTCGTTCTTTTCAGCTAGTTCGACCAGCGTATGACCAAAAACATCTTGATATTTAGGCGCTTTTGGCTGGGTTTCTACTTTTTTAAAGACTTCACCGGTTACTTTATCAAATTTGCCAGGCGCATGCCATTTTGTTGCATTACCTTCTTCAGCAGGTTTGTACCCTTTACCTTTAACTGTAACACAGTGGAGGATCTTTGGGCCAGGAATATTTTTTAAATCATTAAGAACATGAGTCAGGTGATGCACATCGTGACCATCTACAGGGCCAAAATATCTCAAGTTCAACGACTCAAACAGATTACTTTGTTTCAATAGCAAAGACTTCATGCTATGCTCCACCTTTGAAACTACTTCTTGTGCGCTTTTCCCGAATTTGCTGAATTTGCCCAGCATGTTCCAAATTTCATCCTTTGCCTTATTATAGGTTTGGGAAGTAGTAACATCAGTCAAATAATCCTTTAATGCCCCTACATTTGGATCAATCGACATGCAATTGTCATTCAGAATAATTATCAAATTACTATTAGCAACGCCTGCATGATTCATGCCTTCGAACGCCATACCTCCCGTCATCGCTCCATCACCAATTATGGCAATGTGATGTCTTGGGTCTTTTTGATACTGGTTGGCAACTGCCATGCCCAAAGCCGCAGAAATAGAAGTTGAGGAATGTCCAACTCCAAAGGCATCATATTCACTTTCTTTTCTTTTTGGAAAACCAGAAAGGCCCTTATACATTCTGTTGGTATGAAAGTTATCCTTTCTTCCAGTTAATATCTTATGCCCATAAGCTTGATGGCCAACATCCCAAACCAACTGATCTTTTGGTGTATCAAAAATATAGTGAAGCGCTACGGTTAATTCTACAACCCCTAGAGAGGCTCCAAAATGACCACCATAAACTGACACAACATCAATGATGTATTGTCTAAGTTCATCGCAGATCTCAACCAATTGGGTCTGATCTAATTTTTTTAGATCCTCTGGAGAATCAATATTTTTTAAAAGTTTGCCTGGCTCTATTAACATGCAATTATTAAAGAATGTTTAGAATTCGAAGACAATTTAGTCAGTATTCTTCTAACCCTAATTAGATACAAAAGTAAAAATATTTTTTTTCTTACGGGTGCCTATTTGTCGATTAGTAATATATTTGATTTAAACGCATTTAAGTACACCTTGAGCTTTGAAATAAAACTTCCTCTTTTTGAAGGACCATTTGATCTCCTTCTATTTTTTATCCAAAGGGATGAGTTGGATGTAAATGATATTCCGATTTCAAAAATTACTAAGGATTTCCTCGACTACCTCCATCGTCTTGAAGACTTGAATGTCGAAGTGGCCAGTGAGTTTATATTAGTTGCGGCAACATTAATGAGGATTAAAGCCAAATTATTGCTTCCGAGACCGGCTCTTGATGAAGAGGGTAATGAAATTGATCCACGGGATGAATTGGTGAAACATTTACTCGAATACAAAAAGTATAAATCTGTAATTGAAGGACTTATTAAAATGGAAGCCGATCGGCAACAATTGGAAAGCCGTGGAAATGTAGCCTGTGAATTGAAAAAACTAGTAGAAGGAAGCAATGTTGAATCTGAACTACAGGACATAGATTTGTACAAACTTCTTAAAGTATACGGCAAGGTGATGAACCGATATGAATTTGAGAAGAATAAACCCGTTCATAAGGTGGTTCAATTTCCATTTACTATTTCTGAGCAAAAGGATTTTGTTTTGAACCAATTGGGTAAGAAACCTAAGCTCTCATTTATAGATTTAATTGAAGCTGATGCTAATAAGATTGTTATAATATTTAATTTTTTGGCGATTCTTGAATTACTTCAATTACAAGAAATTACACTTCATTTGGGCATTGGTTTTAATAATTTTTGGATTGAAAAAGTTGAAGGAAAATTAGTCAGTTAGCATGGACTTGAATAAAAAGGAAATATTCAAAACTTTAAACCCGAATAAAGTTTGGATACCTATGGCGATAAGCTTGGGTATCGTTTTCTACATTTTTTTCTCGGATCCAAAATTACCACTACTTCACTTAGTAAAATTTTTGAGGCTGCCTGGGCACCAATTTTTATCACTTTTCTTTTTATTTTTTTTAGAGGTGCTGGATATGTCTATAGAATAAAGACGCTTTCCATTAATGAATTGACATGGACTGATAGTATTTATGTCATCGTATTATGGGAGTTTGCATCCGCGGTTACACCCTCAGTAGTAGGTGGAACTGCTGTGGCGGTTTACATTCTTCTGAAACAAGGATTGCCTTTTGGCAAAGCACTTGCCTTTGTGATGCTGACTGCGATTCTGGATAATTTATTCTTTTTAGTTTCAGCCCCACTGGCCATTTTTTTTACAGATGGACAGGCATTTCCTGCAGAGGGTAATATGCAATCCAGGATTGGAAATAGTTTACCCTACTTTTTTTACTTGAGTTACGGTCTTATAGCATTTTACACCTTGGTGATGTGTTATGCGCTGCTTATCCGTCCAAGGGCTGCAAAATGGGTGCTTATTAAAATTACCAGTTTACGTTTTCTTAAAAAATGGAGGAATGATGCGATTGTACAAGGGGATGAATTAATCCTCGCTTCCAAACAACTAAGAAATAAAGCGAGCTCGTATTGGTATAAAATTATTGCTGCTACGGTATTTGTTTGGTTAGCGCGCTATTTAATTCTAAACACTTTAATAACAGCGTATACGAATTTAAGTTTTGCAGATCATATGCTCGTTTTTGCACGTAGCATTATTATGTGGATTATGATGCTTGTTTCCCCTACACCTGGCAGCAGTGGAACAGCAGAGTACTTTTTTCAAGAGTTTTACCAACCCTTTCTCGGTGAATATACTTTTGGTGTAAGTATATTCTGGAGATTACTTTCTTATTATCCTTATTTATTGCTCGGTGCTATTGTGCTTCCGAGGTGGATTAGAAGAACATTTTTTAAGAAGGATAAAAAAAAGAAAAGGCCACTATTCGGCAGCCTTTAATTCAATATGTAATTTTAATATCTAGTGCTTCTCGTATTCAGAGAAGTGGAAGTTTCCTTCGATATTAGCGTTTTCATCAGAATCAGATCCATGAACAGCATTTGCTGAAATAGAAGTTGCATAGATTTTTCTGATAGTACCTTCTGCTGCATCAGCAGGGTTGGTAGCACCAATTAAATTTCTAAAATCCTCAACAGCATTTTCTTTTTCTAAAATTGCTGCAACGATTGGTCCAGAAGACATGTACTCACACAATTCACCATAAAATGGTCTTTCAGCATGTACTTCATAAAATTTTCCAGCAATCTCTGGACTAAGTTTTGTGTATTTCATCGCAACGATCTTAAACCCTGCTTCTTGAATCATTTTGACGATTCCACCGATGTTTCCTGCTACTACTGCATCAGGTTTGATCATTGTAAATGTTCTATTAGTTGCCATAATTTTTATTTATTCCCTTTTTCAATTTATGGCGCAAAAATAGGCTTTATTTTCATATGTCTAAAAGAGATTTAATATCTTTTATGACTCATTATCAGTATGAAACCATCTGTTAACTTTGTTTCATATTGATATTCTTGTCAAATTTGCGCATTCGTCTGCGCCTGAGATATAGGCTAGTCAATAAATGCAAGAACTTGAACCTTTAAGAGTACTACTTAGTACTCCAAAAAATATTGTAATAACTACCCATCATAAACCTGATGCAGATGCATTGGGGTCATCTTTGGGGATGTCCAATTACCTTAAAAAGAAAGGGCACAATGTAACCGTTATTACTCCAACAGATTATCCTGCGTTCCTTCACTGGATGAAAGGCAATGAGGATGTCTTAATTTTTAATGAGGGAAATCAAAAAAAATCACAAGAGATTATTGATGCCGCTGATGTTATTTTCGCACTGGATTTTTCTGCATTGGGAAGAATTAATGAGTTGGGAGAAATTTTAAGAGCAGCTAAAGCTTTTAAAATAAACATTGACCATCATTTGGATCCAGAGGATTTCGCTGATTTTCTGCTGTCAAATACAAAAGCTGCGGCAACTTGCGAAATGTGCTACGAGCTTATCGAGAACTTAGGTGATCGAGATTTGATAGATGCTGATATTGCTGAATGCTTGTATGCCGGTATAATGACAGACACTGGTGGCTTTAGGCATTCAAATACAACTAAAAATGTTCACGAAGTTGTGGCCAACCTGATCGAATTGGGAGCCAACAATAGTGATGTTGCCAAAAGAATTTATGACAATAATTCCCTTGATAGGTTGAAATTCTTGGGGTATGTTTTAAGCGAAAAACTAATAGTGATACCTGAATATTCTACAGCATATTTTGCGATTACTAGTAAGGAGCTGTCAAATTATAATTCTAGAACTGGAGACACTGAAGGGTTGGTGAATTATGCACTTTCCCTACAAGGCATTGTATTTGCTGCGTTGTTTACAGATAGAAGCGAAGTCATAAAAATGTCATTCCGTTCTATTGGTGAGTTTCCTGCAAATGAAATTGCTGCCAAATTCTTTAATGGAGGAGGGCATAGAAATGCAGCTGGAGGTAGGACAGAGATTAGTTTGGAAGAAACAGTAGATAGATTTAAAGGAGTTTTACCAGCATATAAATCTTTGCTGGATAAAGAGAAGGAAAGAAAAATATGAAAAAGCTAAGTGTGTTAATATTGTTATTATTAATCATAGGATTTACTTCCTGCGATAATAGTGATGGGTATGTGGCAGAAGTAGGAACCGGAACGCTTTATAAGTTTATAGAGAAAGGTGATGGAAAGGTCCAAGGTCCGGATGAAGTAATGTTAGTCCAGATGGAAAATGTCATTGGGGATTCTGTACTTATGAGAACAATGACAGAGAATGGTTTAGCCATGACTTCAGATCAAGGACCTCCTATTATAACATCAATTCTAAAGATGGTTGCTGAAGGAGACAGTGTCCACATTAAAATGTCTGCTGTTGACTATAGTATGGCCACACGTACACCAATGGTATTGCTTGACGATACTACGGAGATGGTTGTTATGAAAATCAGGATTACCAAAGTCATGAATCAAGAAGAATATCTTGCAAAAATGGAAACTGAAGACCGAATGCTGGTCAAAAATCAGAGTATGGCTGATCAAACTATCATTGAAAATTATATAGCCGAAAATAATCTTGATGCTCAAAGAACAGAAGAGGGGTTATATTACGTTATTGATAAAAAAGGTAAAGGGAGAAAACCAGTTCAGGGGGAATCGGTAAGTGTAAATTATGTTGTACGATTAATGGATGGAACATTTATTGATTCTAGTGACGCAGCACTGAGTAAAGAAAATGGTAAATTTTCTCCGGGTAGAACTTATGGACCATATAAATTCGCTTTGGGAACTAGGGCGGTTATACGAGGATGGGATCTTGGAATTGCATTAATATCGAAAGGAACAAAAGCGAAATTATTAGTGCCATCAGAATTAGGATATGGTCAAGCAGTAAGATCTGGAAGTGGAATTCCAGCTAATGCAGTTTTAGTTTTTGAAGTTGAATTAGTTGAAATAGGAGAGTGATGAAGAAATTAAACTTAACAGTATTTTTATTTGTATTGATTGTAGGCCTAGCTGGCTGTAAGCAAGACGATATTTTTAACGCAGCAGAACAAGCAGAGATAGATGAAGCTACAATCGTGGCCTACTTAAATGATTTAGGCTTATATGAACAAGCCATAAGAGATGACGCTTCGGGTATTTATTATGTAATTTCTGAACAAGGAACAGGGGTAAAACCAGTTTTTGGAGCTACAGTGATAACCCATTATTCTGGTTTCTTTTTGAGTGGTGAATTATTTGATACTAGCCTTGGTGGCGCAGGCCCATTAGATTTTGTTTTGGGACGTGGTGACGTGATAGCTGGATGGGATCGTGGCTTTAGTCTAATTGAGGAAGGAACACAGGCGTTAATGATAATCCCTTCAGGGTTGGCATATGGGAATAATGGAAGTTCTGGAATACCACCGAATTCGGTACTCCAGTTTGATGTCAACTTGATCGATGTCAGATAGTAATAGTTGAAATACTTAAAAGGTGCTGAATTAGCACTTTTTTTATGCCCTTATTTTATTATGATGGAGAAAATCTGTTTTGCCACCAATAATCCGAACAAGCTGAGAGAAATTCAGCAAATGCTAGATGGACTTTATCATGTGGTGTCGTTGAAGGAATTAGGCTGTCATGATGAATTACCAGAGAATCAAGAAACTTTGGAAGGCAATAGCCTTGAGAAAGCCGAATTTGTTTATAAAAACTTCAACGTTGCAGTTTTTGCGGATGACACAGGGCTAGAGATTAATGCTTTAGAAGGTCGTCCGGGAGTTTATTCAGCAATGTATGCTGGCTCACAAAGAGATTCTTTAGACAATATGAATAAGGTTTTATCTGAGTTAAATGACAGTGAAGACCGTGTTGCAAGATTTAGGACAGTGGTAACTCTTATTAAAGAGGGCAAGACAAATCAATTTGAAGGCGTTGTTGACGGCAAGATTACAAATGAATTGGCTGGAAAAGATGGCTTTGGTTATGATCCAATTTTTATTCCTGAGGAGCGTTCGATTGCATTCGCTGAAATGACTTTGTCAGAAAAGAATCAGATTAGTCATAGAAAAAGAGCGATAGAAAAGTTAGTGGAATTTTTAGTAAAGCAATCCTAGTTCAAATAATCTCTGCTATTTTTGCACAATGGTCAAGCCATTCATTATAGGAATAACAGGAGGTACAGGTTCGGGAAAATCTCGATTCTTGAGGCTGCTGTTAGAAAACTTCAAGTACCATCAAGTGACTTGTTTGCCACAAGATGATTACTACCGCCCTCGAGAGCATCAGTTAGTTGATAAAAATGGCGAATTCAATTTTGACAGGCCAGAATCCATAGATTACGAACATTTTGCCAGTGATTTAAGGGCATTAACCGCTGGAAAGGCTGTCGAAAAAATGGAGTATACATTTAATAATCCAGAGGTTGAGCCGGCCATCTTTATACGCAAACCAGCCCCAGTCATCATTGTTGAAGGTATTTTCGTACTTCATTATGAAAAAATTGCTGAGCAATTGGATTTAAAAATTTTCATTGATGCAAAAGATTATGTCAAACTTCAACGAAGATTAACAAGGGATCGAGAAGAAAGAGGATATGATGCCGATGATGTTCTTTATAAATATGAGAATCATATTTTACCTTCTTATCAGAAGTACATTGCTCCATATAAGGAGAATGCTGACATCGTGATTCCCAACAATACAGATTTTCAAAAAGCACTCGAGGTAATAAAGATCTTGATAGAATCGAAATTGCCATAATTGTAAGGCACAAATAAGGTTTGATTTGGAAGTATATTAAATAAAAGGTGCGCTCTGATGGTTTTTATAAAGGAATCAATACATTTGTGCCCCGTTTAATGAAGAAATTCTCAAACATATCGGTTTTTCAAAAGACTTTGTTCTTTGCGTTAGGAATGATGGTGGCTGCTTTTGTGGTCTCTCAGGAAGTGATCGATTATCACTGTTCAATGCTTACGGTAGAAACGCAGAACCAAGAAACATCCGAGGATGAGGAATCAGAAACGGAAATAGGAATGTTAAGTTGTGATGTAGTCCTTCCAGGAAGCACACTGACACTTGAGCCATTCTCCCCAGTATTTATTCGAGAAATTATGCTTAAAGAACAGGTTGAAATGCCTGTTCCAAAAGAAATTTCACTTGATAATACTGCCCACTTCAAAACTTTATTTAGACAGATAATATCTACAAACGCGCCATAATTTGGGCACCTATCTGTTTTTTTAATACCTCAAAACTGAGTTTGAGTACAACCACAAATTGATTTCTAATAACTACTTAATAAAATGAAGAATAAGAATACAATCATCTTTTTGACCGTAATCATAACGGCTTTATGTGTGTATTACCTCTCTATTACATTTATCTCAAGAGGGATACAAAAAGATGCTTCAGAATTTGCAAAAAATCCTGATACGGGAATAGTTGATTCACAAAAGAAGCAATCTTACCTCGACTCTATTTGGAGAGAGCCTGTACTCAATATTTTAGGAGCGGATTTCACCTATAAGGAAATAAAAGACCTTGAACTAAACCTTGGGCTTGACCTTCAAGGTGGAATGCATGTTACTTTGGAAGTTTCACCTGTTGAGATCATTAAAGGGCTTTCTGGAAATAGCCAAGACCCTAGTTTCTTGCAGGCATTAACTAATGCTAATGAATTGCAAAAAAGTAGTCAGGCCTCATTTACTACATTATTCTTACAATCGTATAATACAATAAGCCCAGAGGGCCAATTGAACAGAATTTTTGCGAATGCTGCGAATAGAGGTAGACTAGATTTTGAATCAACGAATGCTGAAGTAATTAGCCTCATTGATGACGAAGTTGATGATGCGATTGACAGAGCATTTAACATCCTAAGAACAAGAGTTGATAGATTTGGTACTTCACAGCCAAACATTCAAAGGCTACAAGGAACAGGTAGAATTCAAATAGAATTGCCTGGTGTAGATAATCCTGCCCGTGTAAGAAAGTTATTACAAGGTGTTGCAAAACTTGAGTTTTGGGAAGTATATGAACCAAATGAGTTCAATGCAACTTTGAGTGCGATCAACGATTACATGTTGAAAGAAGAAAGGGCTGCTTTAGCAGCAGGAACTGGCATTTCAACTACTCCAACTCCAACTGCTGATCCTGAAGTAAATTCTTTGGAGCAACAATTAGCTGGGGTTTCGAACGATTCAACAAGCCTAGATTCCTTAGGAACATCATTGACCGTATCTAGCTTTTATTCACTAATTCAGCCCGGTCCTGACCCAGCTGCAATGTATTATGACTTAAAGGATACGGCTAAAATCAATAGAATATTGGCGAAAGAAGCTGTTAAAAACCTTATCGGTGGTAGAACAAAATTTCTTTGGAAAATTAAGGCAGATGAAGGAACAGAGCTTTTACAAATTTATCCGATAAAGATGCTAAGAGGTGCGCAAGCACCATTAACTGGTGAAGTTGTTACTGACGCTCGTCAAACATTAGATGAAAGAGCACAACCAGCTGTATCTATGCAGATGAATGCAATTGGGGCTAAAAAATGGAGAAATCTAACAGGTGCAAACATTCAGAGAAACATTGCAATTGTATTAGATAATTATGTTTATACAGCGCCAAATGTTGTTGGTGAAATACCAAACGGAAGTTCATCTATTAGTGGCTCATTCAGCATTGAAGAAGCAACGGATTTAGCGAATGTATTAAAGGCAGGAACATTACCAGCTCCAACAAGAATTGTTGAAGAGGCTGTTGTTGGACCAACATTGGGAAAAGAAGCACAAACTCAGGGAATCACTTCAATAATTGCTGGATTGGCAATAGTGGTTGTTTTTATGATGTTCTATTATGCTAAAGCTGGTGTTGTTGCTAACGTAGCATTGCTATTTAACATCTTCTTCATAATGGGGATATTGGCCAACCTTGGTGCGGCTTTAACACTTCCTGGAATTGCAGGTATAGTTTTAACCATAGGTATGTCGATTGATGCAAACGTCCTGATATTTGAAAGGATAAGGGAAGAATTGCGGAATGATATTCCATTAGTTCAGGCCATCTCATCTGGTTATAAAAAAGCTTATAGCTCAATTATTGATGCAAACGTAACTACATTTTTAACAGGTGTTATTCTTTACACTTTTGGACAAGGTCCAGTAAAAGGATTTGCTGTAACCTTGATGGTAGGTATAGTTTGTTCATTCTTCTCTGCAGTATTTATTACTAGAGTGATCATGACTTACATGAGTAAGAAAGGAAACGAAAGTAAACTTAATTTCTCTACTCCATTGTCAAAAGGATGGTTAGCTAATATCAATTTTGATTTCCTTGGAAAAAGAAGATTGGCTTATGTTATTTCTGGATCGGTTATTTTAGTAGGGGCTATTTTGATTTCGACAAGTGGTCTGCGACTTGGAGTTGATTTTAAAGGTGGACGTTCTTATGTAATGCAGTTTGATGAGCCAATGGTGGCTTCTGATATCAAAACAACTTTATCCAGTGGTGCTTTTAGTGATGCCGGTGTAGAAGTGAAAACTTATGATGCCAGTAATGTATTAAAAATTACCACTTCATATTTAGTTGAAGATGAATCAACAGAAACGGACGTTTTGGTACTCGAAACACTAGTGTCAGAATTATCTACGGCTACCGGAAAAGAATATATAGATGGTGCCACCGAATTGGACCCAGGTCAATTTACAAAAGCTGGTTCCTCTAAAGTTGGTGCTACAATAGCCGATGATATTAAGAAATCATCCTTAAAATCATTTATTATCTCCATCGTGGCAATTTTCTTCTACATCTTATTGAGGTTTAGAAGATGGCAATTCTCATTAGGAGCGATTGTGGCATTGGTCCATGATGCGATGATTGTTATTTCCGCTTTTGCAATTGCAAGCTTGTTTGGAATAAGTTTTGAAATAGATCAAGTCTTCATTGGGGCCTTGCTGACGATTATGGGTTATTCGATAAATGATACAGTGGTTGTGTTTGATAGGATCAGAGAAAATCTGCAATTGAAAGGATCGAAAGATTTGATTGGTACATTTAATGAGTCTATTAATAGTACGGTGAGTCGAACTTTGATTACTTCCCTTACAACCTTTATTGTGGTATTAGTACTCTTCATCTTTGGTGGAGAAGTGTTGAGAGGATTCTCATTTGCTTTCATGATAGGTATCCTCGTAGGTACTTATTCTTCTGTGTTTATCGCAACACCGATTGTTGTTGATTTAACGAAGAAGACTTTAGGAGCTGCAGCTGATAAGGAGCGTGATTCTGCTCGTGCAAAAGCAAGCGCTAAGGTTGCTGCTACTGCAGGTCAGGCTTAAATAAAACATATAGCATAAAAAAAGGGTCTCAAATTTGAGACCCTTTTTTTATGCTATATGTTTTGGGAATTCCTTATCGGGAATAATTTGGTGCCTCTTTTGTAATAAAGACATCGTGCGGATGACTTTCTCTGGCGCCTGCTCCTGTAATTTTAACAAATTTGGCTTGTTGCAAGGTTGGGATGTCCTTGGCACCACAATAACCCATTCCTGCTTTTAGACCTCCAGTTACTTGATAAATCACTTCTTGAACAAGTCCTTTGAATGGCACACGACCAACAATGCCTTCTGGCACTAGTTTTTTGATGTCATCTTCGGCATCCTGAAAATAACGGTCTTTCGATCCGTCTTCCATTGCTTCAATTGAGCCCATACCTCTATAGGATTTGAATTTTCTTCCTTCGTAAAGAATAACTTCACCTGGAGCTTCTTCAGTACCGGCAAGCATCGATCCGATCATGATAACACTAGCACCGCCAGCGATGGCTTTAACAACATCGCCAGAGTATCTTACACCTCCATCAGCGATGATTGGTATGTTCGTCCCAGCAAGTGCCTTGGCCGCTTCATTCACTGCTGATAGTTGAGGCATTCCTACACCAGCAACGATACGAGTTGTACATATACTTCCGGGTCCAACTCCAACTTTAACGGCATCCGCACCAGCATCGGCTAAAGCCTTTGCTCCTGCTCCTGTGGCTACGTTTCCAGCCATCAAGTCTAAATCTGGGTATTTAGCTTTGATTTCTTTTACTGCTTCAAGTACGCCTTGATGATGACCATGAGCCGTGTCAATACTAATTACATCAACACCAGCCTGTACGAGTGCATCAATACGATCGAAAAGATCTGGAGTACGGCCTACTGCCGCACCTACCCTTAATCGTCCAAATTCATCTTTACAGGCATTTGGTCTGTCTCTGTTTTTAAGAATATCTTTATAAGTAATTAACCCCGAAAGTCGCCCTTGTTCATCTATTATTGGAAGTTTCTCAATTTTGTACTCTTGAAGAACTGCTTCCGCACCGTCTAAGGTGATACCCATTTCACTGGTAATCACGTTTTCAGAAGTCATGATTTCGCTAACAGGAGTTTGCATCTTTTTGATGAAGCGCATGTCTCGATTGGTTACAATACCAACCAATTTTCTATCACTATCGACCACCGGAATGCCACCAATTTTATTTTCACGCATCATGTTGTCGGCATCACGTGCTGTACTATCTACATTAAGTGTGACAGGGTCAAGGATCATCCCACTTTGTGAACGCTTCACCTTGCGCACATTCAAGGCCTGTTCCTCAATAGTCATGTTTTTGTGAATAATTCCTATACCGCCCTCAAGCGCCATAGCAATCGCTAAGGCATGTTCCGTAACGGTATCCATTGCAGCCGAAACCAATGGAATGTTCAAATGAATATTCTTCGTTAACTGTGTTTGAGTGCTTGTTTCTCTTGGTAAAACGTCAGAATAAGCGGGAAGCAAAAGGACATCATCGTATGTCAGTGCTTCAAAGAGGAATTTGTCTGTATCGAGTGGCATAGCAAATAAATTGGTGCGTTTATTTGCGGGATAAAAGTACTCAGATTGCCTGATTTAAAAAAAGAAGTGGAAAGAATATTTATTTTCGGATTAGTTTTTCTGCTTGCCATTTATCCCATTCTTCAGGCAACAGCAAAAGGGCTATCAATAAAACGGCTCTAGGGAATATATGACTTAAATCCCAAATGGGTGCAGATAATCCATGCCCGAAAGAGACTATTAAAAGTACAAGTCCTAGTGAGTAGAGCGCATAATTTCTGAATAATCTAATTACCAATAAAAAACCTCCAATCAATTCGATGTAAGAGGTGAAATAAGCGGTAAATACAAGTAGGAATTTGGGCAAGAATGTTTCTTCATAGGGCTCAAACCCTTTGTATACATTATCAAGGCCCCAGGTAAACACCTTTCCAAACCCTTGCATCATAAAAATGAGGCCGAGGAGAATCCTAAGAATAAAAACGCCAATAATTTTATTGCGTATTGCTGAATTTTTTAAACCCTTCGATCAACTTATCCATGTCATTTTGATCATTATAAAGGTGTGTGGCTATTCGAACGGACTTGCCTCTGATGGACAAGAATATTTTCATTTTCGCAAATTCTTCTTTCAAGGCTGTAATATCTAGTTCTTCTGGTAGCCGGACACCAAACAAATGTTTGGCCCTTGCAATATCTTGCTCAATGAAATAACCCATATTTCTTAACTCATCAATTGGGGTCGATATCAAATTGCCACAGTATTCTTGGATGTTATCTATTCCCCATTCGTTGAGTTGTCTGATCGATTCGGTCAACATAGGTGTCAATATAAAATTTGGACTTTCGCCCATTTCAAATCGTCTTGACCTTGGTTGAAACAGGTCTTGATAATTGACCAAACCTTCGAAGTTTTCGCTGTCTAATCTGTGTAACCAGTTGTTCTCTATTGGTAATTTGTCATGGAAATACTTTCCATAATAGGCCAGCCCAATAGAATAAGGGCCAAGGAGCCATTTATAACCTGAAGCAACTACCATGTCCGGCTCAATCTCTTTTACGCTGAAAGGTAAGGCACCAATAGATTGGGTGCCGTCAATTACTAAAAGTGCTCCTACAGACTTGGCCTTTTTACTAATGGTCTTTAAATCGAATAATGTACCATCTGTCCAATGCACATGGCCCATGGCCACCATAATGGTATTTGAATCTATGGCTTTAAGAATTTCGGCATTCCAATTTTCGGTCCTGTTGGTACTATTTTGGTCATGAGTAACCACTTTAATTTCAACCCCATTTTGTTCAATTGCCTTCCAAGGATATAGGTTGCT